>ERZ808245.33-NODE-33-length-99917-cov-144.071799_pt1 | contig 99917 bp, 98 predicted proteins | sample MGYA00521243_ERZ808245 | MGnify/ENA primary metagenome ERZ808245 (study PRJEB31516, sample SAMN03275576) | gut metagenome | biome: mammalia-associated habitat; material: feces | host: Papio cynocephalus | place: Kenya | collected 2012-07-07 ... | reverse complement strand
CTTTTTGTTCCTCTGGAGTCATCCTATCAAGACTCTCTTTAAGTTGTTTAACGTAATCTTTCATTATAGCAACGGTTTAGCGGTTTTCAACAAATCTTTGAAAGTGTTAATAAATTCTTGAGCAACATCTTTGCTATAAAAGGATAATCCATTTGTATTATCTCCAACAACCATTATAGTGAGACTATTATGAATAGTTGTTATTCTAGCAAATGTAACGCAATCGGTACAATCCTTTACCCAAGCATTCCTCAACTGAATGAGTTTCATATATGCCACAAATGCCTCACAGAGTTCCTTTGACATAATATTAGCACTAGTTGCTGCTTTTCTATCTCCAACACCTGCTGAATCCTGAATCTCGCAATCTACATCAATCCAACATTCAGACCCATCTAAAGGATTCTGCTCGCAATATTCCTCCCAAGACATTGGCTTGTCGTTGGAGTTATACCATTTTCGATATTCTTCATCACGAGGCTTCCATGTAAGCTCCCTATGCGATAGGTTATGCCAATCAAAGGCATATCTGATGAAATTTTCATTATAACAGATTATCTTACTGTCATCCTTGAAAAACTCTTCGTAAAATTCATTCTTCCAAGGCTGCTTATCAAGCCATTTAAGTATTTGTTCTTTTGTTTTCATGATTATTTTTCGTTTTTAGTTCTCCAATACCAACTCAACTTCTTATCCTCTTCCTCATTATAATTGAATTTTTCATTCAAGGATTGCATATTGAATTGTTTTGAGGTGTTAAGGTTATACAAACCTCTGTGAATCGCTTTATCAGCCAACTCTACTGTTGACCTTTTCTTTGACTTTGGTTTCTCAAGATTGAGAATCAAATCAAGAATATTTGTGTTTGACTCGGTAAGCCTGTCCTTCAAATCATTGTTGTTATGCTCTATATACTTCATGTATAAGTCAAACATTCTATGAGAATCGAGTTTGCCTTTAATCATCAGATAGAGTATAGCATAATCTATCTCCTCGTTTGTCTTTTTGAGCAACTCGTTTAAGAGTTCAAATGTATCCATAACTAAATTTCTACAGGTTCATCTCCCCAAGTGATATGTCTGCCAATTAACTTTTCATCAGCATCGGAGGGAAGTTCAATAAAATCTGTGATTTCTCCATAAAAGGGAATCCATACCGACCTTGAAACACATATTTTCGGCATATCGTCGAAAATACATAAATTGAGATTTCCATCTCTTGCTATCCATGCCATAATTAATCCTCCTTAATGATTGATAAAATATCTTTTTCAGACACTCTATAGTATGTTTGTACTGTTTTTTGTGCTATTTCAACGTTGTCAGCCTCTATCTTACGAGACATTATTTCATTTCTTAACGGACTAAAAAATTTTACTATATAATTCATATACTAATCTTCTTTAATTTTTGTCAACACATAAGTAGTATCACTCTGCTCTCCAATAGTAGTTACCTTGTATTTAAGAGTGTATTCAGACGCGGGATATTCTTCAGATTCCTCCGGTGCGGTTATGTCTATTATGCCTGCAACACTGGCAAACAACATTAAAGAACACACACTGCCGACAGCGGCTTCGCCATCGGTGTTAGCGATGGAATAAATCAATCCCGAAGTTGACAACAATGCCGCTATTATACAAATCCAAATCATAACTAATCCTCCCAATATCTATAATACTCCGGAGCGTCATCAGTAGTCCCAACAAGATGCTTTGTGTCATCGTTGTAAGGAATGCAATACTTCCAAGTTCCATTAACGCATCCGAATTCTGTTTTTGTTCTCTGCAATGAAAAGAATGATGCAATCCATATCGTATCAAAGTAATCTCTCACCAGCACCTTATCATATGTCTTTAGGGTTTTCGGGTCGAAACGCTCAACCTTTGGTTTTGGATTCTTCCAAGTAGACCAATCACGATTATCTTTTGATGGGAACAACATAATCTCCCCATATTCAGAAGTGATATAAGTTCCATCCATTTGAAAATATGCTGATTTTGCTTCATAATCATTATTTGTATATAAAACACAAATCAAATCATTAGCATAATCTAAATAATCGAATTCTACTTTTCCGAAAATTGGAGAATACAATTCAGTCCCTTTCGGGCAGTCTTTGAGAATCTCACAGAGATTCAATTCTTTATCATTCATAACTATAAACTTATTTTATAACCAATCTCCCTATAACTTATAGGATGCCTCGCCACGCCAACCCGGAAACCTTGAGTTTTTAAGTATTCCTTTATAGCCTGCAACTGCTTCTCGCTGCTACACTCGATGTTGTAGGAGCCGTAAGATATAGAAGCGGGACTCATACCTCTTCCGTAGTATAGTATCTCCGAGTAGCCTCCGTTATTTTTAATTCCGTTGGTTACCGTCTTGATAACCTTATCCTTGTCAAACAGATTGCTGTTAACAAGCTCCTGCCTTAGTTGTTCAGCCGCATTCATATTCTCTCTTTTATTCTTTTTATTGTTTAACTTATTCTTCACTCTATAAATTTTTGCATCAAACTTGTTCTCCGGTTCCTCTCTCAATGTCTTACATTATTTGTATCTGTTTATAATTTTACTCCTCATAGATTCGTATAAAAGAAGATTGTTGTATTCTTTTATTATCCTTGTCTGATACGCATCAGACTTGTTATGATAATAAATAGTCTTGATGAAGTCTCCGTCGGGATTGTGGTGATTCTGCAATATGTCAAACATCTCAAGCGACTTGTCAACGTCATGCGCGTCTGAAAGGGTGTATTTGTCATAACCGAGTATGCGGTTGACCTCATCGACATAAATCTGACGTATCTGCAGGATGCCGGTGTCGCCCTGTTTGCCTTCCGCTTCGGGGTTGAAGTTGGACTCAACCGACATAATAGACAGGATAAGCAGTTCCCGCCCCGAAAGAGAAGGATAGATGTGTACTGTATCTTTCTGACAATCACACGATGCATCCGCATCTCCCGAACGCATCCCTATATAGGCGCAACACTGCATCAGGAACATAATGAAGCAAAACAACAGAACGACTTCGAATTTGCCTCCTATGTCACATCTGTTTCTTGCCATACAATAAACCAGCCCTCCCAGCGACACCATCGAAAGCGAGAAGAACACTATTATAGATATCGACAATGTCTCCATAATCAGAAAAGTATAGTGGACTTGTTGTCGTTATACACGCGCATCGGTATCGTCTCGCACATAATGTAAGACCAGTTAAGCCCCGAAGGCACATACCATTCACGCCTATAGATATGCCAGCCTTTGTCTTTGATTGTCCTCAACGCCAAATCAAAGGCGTCTTTGGTAATGTTATGCCACTCCTTTATCGGTGTCTTTCCGGAACCCATATCTGGCCTGCCGAAAACAACTTTGTCGTCAAGTTTTTTGCTGACGGTATTTGAATGGCACTTATACATCTCCCTCTCGTTGTAGAACGCCTCACATATAAGCGAAGCCACAGCTTCCGTATCCTTGACGGAAGACTTGTTGATTGGTAACTCAAACATAATATAAAGATAATGATTTTGATGTCTAAAAAAAATCCCCCTCAAGGTAAAACCTCAAGGGGGAATTGTCAAACAACTAACTAATTATAAAAAACAAGAACCGGCAAAGAATATAACGGTTTTGTTATATCGAAGATTAAAGATATCGAGTTAAAATTGCTAAAAACCAGAACTCATAACTGACGGAACGGTAAGATTATTATAACCTACTATTGTAATCTACTCACATTAGCTATTTAACATCATATAACTTCATTACTGAACTTAAGGTAGGCCTTAAATGTTAACACCTTTGGTTAATCTATATTAATCGTGTCTAGAATTAATTAATATTGGTTAACAAATAGATGGATATCTTTAATCTATAAGGTAAAGGATGCAGAATATAAAAACTTACCATACACGCTATGATGTATTCAGATTATGGCTAAATTGTGCGTCTCCGGCTTGACTTAGTATTGCGGTACTTAAGTAACCAAGATTAACTTGGCTTTTTTTATTATGTATCCAGTTTTTCTTGTAGCCACTACAGGACTTGAACCTGTAACCTCGAAGGTATAAGCTTCTTGCGCTAACCAATTGCGCCAAGTGGCTATGAGTAATCAAGAGTAAATAAGGTTGTAATTAAATGCAGACGCCATACAAACTTGATTTTAGTTTAACTTAAATTTATTGATTAAACCTATATTTACTCTTGATTCGTTTATATTAATCTTCAAATACGTTATATGTAAATGATGTACCGTTTAAGGAATGACATATACGAGCTAAATGTAGCTCAAGACGTTCTTTGGTGGATTTTTTAATCCAATCATAAGGATTTTTAAACCAATACGGTTTCTGTCTTGATGTAAACTCCTCATAAGCTTCCTCTGTCATATTGATGCGTTGACTACAAGGTATATACTCGTAATCGTTTGAGGTGTACTTACCCTTTCTAAGGATTTTTGCACCTTCGTGAGGATCTAATTTTTCTTTTGATACATCTTGTTTTGTAATAATCCATTCCTTCCTTGATTTTCCTACAAGGTGACGGGTAGCGCCCGGAATACCTAGTATTGTGACGCTTAATTTAATATTGTTACTCATTATAATAATGTTTGAGGATTAATGTCCTCTTTGATTGCAAAGTTAATAAAAAAACCTTTCGCATTTCACAACGAGAAAGGTTAATTATCCCATAAAACAAGAACCATTGAAAATTTGATTCTATACGCACGTTGTATCTCTACAACTATATGTGCGTAATCAATAACATAACACTTATGAAACACTTGATATCGTTGGCTTCAACTAGACTACAATAAGCAAGATGTAAAGACATTTAGAATAAATCTAGTTTACTGGACCTTAAAACCACGTTGAGGTGATATCTATTAAGGATAATAAAACACTTTAAAGATATAAAAATAATTGAATGATTGGTGCGAATAATAAGTTATTCTTATATCTAAAAAGTGCTTTATCAGTTATTATTCCGTGCATTTTTGGATTAAATCTTCTCAGATAGGAGTGGGTAAAAACAAGAAGAGGTTGATAATCAATGAGTTACAGGAAACTTTTTTAGTCAAACGAGTTTCCATGGAAACTCTGATAAATTAGAAAGTTTCCAATTTTAATCGTTTTAACTATAAGATTTCCTTATCGAATAATAAGATATTATTAATGTTAAACGATAAGGTTTTTTTATGCCTGTCAACTCCGGTTGTAGAGCGTTTTTGAAGAGTAGTGTTAGAAGAGGTTTTTATCATCCCGTTATTGGGTTTGTCGTCTTGTGTGTATGCGCGTGTACATGCGCGCGCGTGCGCGTATAACTCTAACTAATTCTTTCTCTTTTGGGATTTTCTTTTTTTTCTCTTCTTCTCTTTTTCTCTTCTTCTTTTCTTTATATTACTTTCTTTTCTTCTTCTCTTTTTCTCTTCTTCTCTTGTGTTTCTTTCCTTTTCTCTTTCTTTCTACTTTTTCGACAATTTATTCGACCTTTTGACCAATAGTGAGACCCTCTCGTACAGGTAATATAAAAAAAACAAGAGAGCGTCCCTCTGGACGCTCCCAAGTTATACTAGAACCTTACGCGATAAATATCCTCATCTCCGTCACGCCCTAGCGCGATGATATCGGCTCTCGCGAGGTCTTCCTTGGTTACGACATCCCTGTCTACGGAATCCCTGTCGAAGTTGAGCCAGCGTGTCGTTCCGCTTTTGAGCATGAGCAGACATGATTTGCCATACTCGCCGGTGAACACCTTGATTGAGATTACCTCATTAAGGTCTTCGTCAGACATTTTCTCCACTGACTTGACGGCCCAGTTGGAATAACCCTTCTTAAGTTTGTCGAATATAGACATGATGTAAGTGATTAAATGTTAATAATAAAGACAAGGGTTGAATAAAAAGTAAGGTTAAACTTACCTTCCCAACCCAATTGAGGGGAAGGTAATCCCCACAGCGTTTCTAATATACAGCAAAATAAAAGGTAGGCGAAGCCTACTCCAGCGAGCAGCAACGACATATAACCTTCTACAACACGGTAGACAACAATAACGGATAGCCTCTCGGACATGGCGTACAAAAAAAACAAGGGGATTAACCCCTTGCTTTAATTAGAATGGAAGATTATTATCTTCCTTTTCATAATGTAGTTTCTCGCATACTTGACTACCTCTCCTGAATAAGCATATAAAACATCTGCTCTTATCGAGTTTGGTACCGATTGGTATATCGTTAGAGTCTAAGGTTAGGCTATAATAACAATAGCCATCATAAGTCTCAATCCTTGCTGAATTACAACGATAAGACGAATCTTTAGGAGCTACTACCTCAATACTCATTATTGAGTTTAAGTCGTCTTGGTCGAATTTACTCCTTTGCGATTTATCTTCAACCCATTGTTTGCCGAAGAATTGTTTGTTTTCTAAATGTCCCATAATCATTAATTGTTTGATTGTTTATTAATTATCTATTGGTGGTTCTTTATAATTAAACACGCCGTAATATTTGTAATATTCATCTGTTTTGCTAAGTGTATCTAAGTAAAAGTTAGGCTTATCAATAAATACTCTATGAATTAGCATCTGGCAAGCCCATAACTTTTCTTTTGTGTAGTAATATTTGATTGATATCCAAGCAAAAGCAATGATAAGTATTATAATTACTAGATACTTTATTTTGGAAATAATATTATGCATATTAATATCAATATAGCTATTGATGTAATTATGACACTTCGAGTTAAGCAATAAATAGCGCTTATAAAACCGATAGCGCAGCATACTACGCAAAGAAACAATATTGCAGCCAATAATACCACTAGTGATGCGAAGAATTTATTTACTCCATGCTTTTTAGCATCTTCAAAGAAGTCTTCTATGGAGTATTTGATTTTATTGATTAACCTACACATATTTATAGAATAAGTAAGATATTACACATGCAAACAATAGAATACCAACCCAACCGCAATGTATTGGGAACCAATTTATAAACCATAATACTCCTATTAAAACACCGAAGATTATAACTAATGCTACTATTGTAATTATAAACCAAGTTAATATAAAAGGTAATATACCTTCATCTTTGCGATTCTTCCAACTCATATTTACCTCCATTCTACGTTAAAACCCTCGCTAGCGTATAACTTAATATCGTTTCTACTGATACGTATGGTTTTGCCAAAAATTGTTACATAAGGCTGCTTCGGGTTAGCTTTTACAGCCTTTCCATTTGTACGGATAGAATCCATTGTGTGCCAATTACTGCTTGTAACTAGCACGGCATTTGGTTTTGTGTTTGCCATAATTATTTATGCCCGATATTAAACCCTCGATAGCACAGGTTTAGAATGTGATTATTAACCTTTCTTTTACTACTTATTCCTCGGAGTGTATTTTCTACCAAGAGACTGACAAATCTCCCTTGAGATTTCCTCGCCAAGGTATTTGCGATAAATCTTACCGCTCTTTTGAGAGGTCTTATTGATATAGCAAGAACCAGTAGGCCCAATATAGATGTCGTAAACAACACCTTTGGAATCCTTGTAGGTAAACCCAGTCTTTTCCTCGGCTTTGCTTGCTTTGGACTTGGCTTGCTCAACATAAACCTTACCCTCACGTTTAACGTCTTGGGCTGAGACGGTAACACCCACACCTAGTACGAGTGCTGCAATCATAATGAATCTGTAAAACATAATGATATAAAACCCACCAATAAACACGTGGTGTAATCGTGGCCGCCACACAGAAAAGCACTGGCAGCTAGTGCAGGAGTGACGCTCTATTAGTTAGGAGAGGTAAGTCTCTCTCTCGAAGAGACGAGTCTCTCGCTTACTCTCTCCGGATGGTAAGGTGCGACCCGTCAGACTTGACGGGGGTACCCTCCCCGTGGGCGTCACCCCACGGGGAGGGTAAGGTAAGAATCCTCCGTTTATATAAATAAAATAAAAAAAATGCTAATCCCTCGCTTATAGAAATAAAAAAACCAAAAAAAAGAATCCCTCCGCTTTTATATATAAAATAAAAAAGTTTTTTTTAGCCTGTTCTTTGTTTAGAAAAATTACAAAAAAAAATAAAAAAAAAAAATAAGTTTTGTTTAACCTATATTTTACTTTACTTCTTCTTGGTTTGCTTTGTGGTTGTTTTCAAAAGTTGAAGAGCCAATATTGCGTTGTAATAGATATAAATAAGGAATAAGTCTTTAATTGATTGATTGTCAATTTATTTGCGGTTACGTTTATACTCTGTTATTATAATAGTTTTACTTGGTTGAGGTATTGGTTTTACTTGGCTGAAGTAATACTTATAATCGAAAATGATTATAAGTAGATTTGATTTAATAAAATCTTATACTATATTTGCGGTATAAATAATATTATTATGGAAGTAAAAGAAAAAATTGTTGTTGATTGCGACAGCGGGGAAGTTATAGAGCATACCGCCGATATAGTAAGGGTTAGAAAGATAAGTAGTGATTCTTTTGTAAATGTTTATCTTGATGATATGTCCGGTATATTGAATGTCAAGTCAAAGACTGACTTGCGCATACTTGCTTGGATGTGGAAGTTTTCTTCGTTTCCGAGTGATGAGTGTCCCGGCAATTGTGTATTCTTATGTGATATGCTTATGGAGCGTATAGAGAAAGATTTGTGCATCTCAAGACAGACTATAAGGAATTGTATCTGCAATATGTCAAAATCTAAGATTCTCGTGAAAGACAAGAAGCACAGGGCTACTTATTATTTGAATCCAAAGTATTTCTTCAAGAGGAGGTTAGAGGATTTGCCTAAGATTAGAAAGGTTATGCTCGAATACGAGATTATTGATTAGTATTAACGTTGTCTTTTCGAAGCGCGGGTGATACCGGGAGAATTGTTATATTTGCGAAAAACTAAAGGTTATGAAAAAGTTTTTTAATATTATTATCAAGGTTTTGCTTTGGGTGTGGCAGTTTCCTCAGCATTTGTGTGCTCTTGTTTATTTAATTAATCAGTTTGATAGAGTTGATAGTCCTATAAGGTATTATAAAAGACGTGATTGTGAGGATGGTGGTGCTGTTACTCTAGGTGAGTATATATTTATAAACAAGAAGTACAGTAAGAAAACGCTTATTCATGAGTACGGCCATGTTATACAATCGAGAATATTAGGACCTTTTTATCTTCTTGTTATTGGTATTCCTAGTATATTACATGCTTGGCTACATGATTATATATGTAATAATAAGGATTACTATCATTTTTATACTGAGAAATGGGCTAATAAGCTTGGTGATAAATATTTTGTAAAACATATTAAATAATAAAGATTATGAAGAATAAAAGAATTGGTAAGATTTTGGGTAAGACAATCCTATTGGATACTCCACCTTATGGCGACAAGAAAGCTAGAGCTAATGAGATTGTAATAGAAAAAACCGATAGTATTAGCAATAACGATATTGATAAATATATAAAAAACCTACGGTTTTGTGTTGTTAAAAATATTATATCAACAGATGAAGAACTATCATTTGAGAGTTATACTGGAAAGATAATTAATATTTATAAAGACGGAAGATACACACCAATAGCAGGATTATTTGGAAAATATGACGAACTTGTTTTTAGGTATGTATTTAACCCTGATAATGATCATCTCGATATCATACCTGTATATAATAAAAAATTTGATGAAGCAGTTGATATTAATTTAGTTAATATAATAGTTTCTCCAGATGAAAGAATCCCCAATGAGTTCAAAATGATAAGGACAGAAATTTTTCGTGAAATAATTGAATGCTTAGGCATTGGTACAATTACAGGCCCAGCTGAATAAATATGACAGAATATGCCAATAAAAATAAATCCTAAAAACAAGGGTAAATTCAATGCTACCAAAAAGCGCACTGGTAAAACTACTGAGGAACTAACGCATAGCAAGAATCCTTTAACTAAGAAAAGAGCTATATTTGCCCAGAATGCAAGGAAGTGGAATAAAAAAGGTTAGTTATGTCAAGATGGGATAAACTTTCTATGGGGGACAGGGCTGCTCTTGTCTCCCTTTTTATTAATAATGGGGTTGTTAACCCAAATGAAATGCGCCGCATATACGATGATGGAGGCGATGTCGAGAATATAAAACCTGCTGTTGCAGAGGCTTCGTACCCGAGGGAGAGGGAGGTGCTTGATTTGATAGACAAATCAGACGCCGATTTTGTGTCGAGGCTTAAGGATGAGAATAGGGTTACCATTCCTGATTGGGAAGGCAAGGGAGAGACAGCTACTCATAAACTCAGTTACGCCGAGGTTGACGGCAAGTATATTGTCTATCCTTTGGTGCAGAATATAGATGGCAAGCTGTATGACTTTAGCGACCCGCAATACGGGATGGATAATGGTTGGCAAGCGTTTGATTCAGCTTTGTATGCGGGTGATTATGTCGAGTTGCCATCAAAAGCTAACGCCAGATGGTTTACAGAATCTTATAAAAATCATTATCCGGGATTTAACAAGTATGACGGTAAGACAGAGAAATCTCAACAGATGGTAAAACTTGGAGAAGATGATTATTTTATTCCAGAAGAGCTTGAGGCTGCTGTTGTTACTGTCGATAGTAATGATAAGCCTAAGATAGAGATACCTATAAACTACCTCTTTCCAGAGCGGAATGATGTCGATAATAAAATTAATACTCTTCGCGATGTGATGCAGGATTTAATTGATAGAGAGAAAAAGAAAAAGTCAACATCTGTTGATATATTAAAGAGTTACAGAAGTGCTTATGATAATCCTTTCCTTTATAACCCTTTTTATTTTAGTAATATTAATAAACTTAAAGATGGAGGGGAACTTAATAATTCTTCTAAAATAACATTTCAAGACCAATCTAGAAGAGGGTTAAAAAAAGCAGCAAGAGAGGCTGTTTTTAATGATAACCCATATAATCCAGAAGAGAATGATACTTTCCTTAACGATTATATGAGTGATAATAATATAGTATCATTTGATAGTAAAAGGTCCAAAAGAATATTTGATAGGAATCTAAAGAAAAATATAAAGCTAAAAAATAGAGTGCTTTATGGTGATGGATATGGTGTTTTGCCTACAAAAGATAGTGGTTATAACGTAATATATTCACCGGAAGGTAAAATATTTACAAGGTCTGAAAAGCCACTATCAAACGAAGATGCAATTATGTTAGCTTTTGTTCCAGCGGGAGGTGGTGCATCATTAGCAGAAAAAGGTGTGCAAACTGCTAGTAATGCAATAACTAAGCTATCTCCAAATATTTCTAAGGTTGCATTTAATTCATATAGAAAAATAGCATATCCATTAGCAAAAATAGACTACACGCTCAGGCCATCAACATATTTAGCAAAACTAATGAATCGTGCTGGATTTTCTAAATCAAAAACAGCAGCAGCTGGATTAGCTACAGATATTGGGTTATATAATATCATTCCCGGAGCTATATCGTATAATAAATATACTAATACAGGAAATACAGATTATAAAAGTGATGCTATAAATAGTATGATTGGTATATTTCCTAATATTATGGGGAAATATATTGCCGGTACATCATATATTGATGATTATATAACAAAACTTAATAAACAAAGAGCTGATAATATCTTTGATAAGACTATTTTGTTTGATTCATCTCTTGCAAACTCATCATCATTTAGAAATAGACCGCGTATAAGAAGGGTTAATAGATTAGGAGATGCATATGCTGAATATTCATCAGTTGATAATGTTGTTAATCTTCCCTATGTAGATAATGTATATTCTTTATCTAATGTAGGAAATCCTAAAGCTTTAGATTCATCTCTTTCACATGAATTTCAACATGTATTGACTGATCATTCTTATAAATCATCATATACTATTCCATCAAAAGAATATTATACGGCAGCTCATGGCTTTAGCAAATTCTTACCGTTTTATAAAAATTATACTAAAGGTATGAATTGGAAATCATCACCTGATGAATTTTTATCTAATATGGCAGAATACAACTTTTTGATGGGTACTAGTGGAAAACGACTTGATGAACTTAATAAAATACAAAGAATGAATTATATAAATAATATGTCTAAAGATTTTAATATGACAAAACAAGAAGTGGAAGATTTAATAAGAGCCTTTGAAAGTGGTATTATATAATAAGATATACTTCTTAATAAATAATTTATTGTATAACCATTAATTTATTTGTAATATCAACCATTCTTATTATATTTGCATTATGATTGATAATTGATTGACATAGCCTCCTTTTTCAGGCGTAGTTCGACTTAAGACTCATGCGTGTTTTTGGAGGCTTTTTTTTATGGCGGGTTAGCGCAGTGGCAGCGTGTGAGTCTCATAATCTCAAAGTCGTATGGTTCGAATCCTACACCCGCTTCAAGTTTATACGGGCTTATCGTATAAAGGTTATTACTGGTGACTGTTAATCACTCTATTGAGGTTCGAGTCCTTGTAAGCCCGCTTATTAATGACACTGCTTATGAGTATGTTTAAAGTAATACAAGGAAATACTGTGTCTGAGGTTATACGACTAGCTAATGCTAATGGTATTACTAAGGAAGAATATGTTCAACTTTTAATCAATGACGGTAGTGTCATTCTTGTATATTATCAAGAATATGAATAATCGCGAAGAATATAATGATGAACCTGTATTTTGGTGTAGCAGATGCTTGTCTCTAAAAGTCAAGTGTGAGGATGGGCTTGATTATTGCGACGAATGCGGCTGTGGAGATATAGGTGAATCATCTTTTGAGGATTGGGAGAAAATGTATGTTAAACGCTACGGCAGAAAATTTACAGAGTATGGAAGAAAAAGTTACTAAAGGTATCGAAGAACTCAAGGCTGAGAATGAGATGCTTAAGAAACAGCTGGGTAATGTTTATAACCAACTAAAAGAAAGAGATTTTGCTATCATGATGAATAGGCTTAGCTTTCTATTCAAAATTGTTGAAAACAACTCTATGTTTGATGCTGACACAATAGTGATGGCTACAGACGAAATAAAAGAAGCATTATTTCCTAAAGAGGAAGATAACAAGTCTAAGGAGGCTTAGTTATGAGTAGAATAGCTGACAGCGTTATAAAAATTGATGCACCTGTCAATAATAACTTCTTTAAGAGTTGGTTTATGTTTTTAGAGCCTTTCCATCACTTAACAGATAAAGAGATGGATGTTATGGCTTCATTCGCTAAGCATAGATACGAGCTTGGTAAATCAATAAAAGATGACGCACTGCTTGATAGATTTCTATTTAGTGAAGAAGTTAAGCGTCAAATAAGGGAAGAGCTTGGTATGACCGCTAATAATTTTCAAGTTGTTATGGGTAAGTTTAAAAAGAAGGGGGTTATGCTTGAAGGTAAGATTAATCCAAAACTTTTGCCTAATCTTGATTATGATAATCCAAGCTGTTATAAGTTAATGATTTACTTCAAGCTATGAAAAATCATAATGAAGATATAATTAAGGATGTAGCAGAAAAGACAGGTTATTCTTACGATACAGTATTAGGAGTATATAATACCTACTTCAAACAAATGAGGAAGTGTATGGAACGTTATGACTTCTTTACTAACTTTAAACCAGAAGATTATAAAGGGTTAAAAACTAAATTTCCTTTATTTCAATTAGGTTATCTTTATATATCATTAGAAAGAGTATTAAAAATAAATAGAAAGAAAATATGGAGTCTTATAAATACCGTTTAATCAAAGAGTTTTGTGACCTTGATGTCAATATGGACAAGCTCGATATGTTTATCGAGGCGAAAAAGCAGGAAGGCGTTGACGTGCATAAAGCATATCCGCATCATATAGAGCAGAAGGATGCTATGCTTGACTACAGCAAGGCTCTTGCCAACAGGCTTATGGAAGAGTGTATACTTTCGGAGTTTATGGATGAGGTGAAGAAATCCATAAACATAGACGAGCCTGAGGAGAAGAATCCCAGTGAGTCTCAGGAGGAACTTAACAAGGCGCTCGAGGAGGCTGTTGTCAAGTCAATCAAGGAGTGCTTCGGGATTGATGTAAAGGTTGATATTAAAAATCTGTAGATATGATTAAGGCGAAAAGGATTACACCGATGTTTAACCGCATCGTAACAACAGCTGATAGGGTTGAGGTTGACCAGAAAGTTAATGGTATAATTATACCAGAGAAACTTAAAGGTGGATATAGTGAATATCAAAGAGTTATAGCTGTTGGCTCAATGGTGCACAACCTTAAAGAGGGAGATTTGGTTTGTATAGACCCTTCTGCGTATGGAAGACCAGTACATAAGGAGCATATAGATTCAGTTAAAGGACTTTCCGAAGACACAGTGCAAATGGCTTATTATATTCCTACTATAGAGGTTGACGGTAAAGAATGTATGTTTATAGCTGATAGGGATATAGCTTATAAAGTAGAAGAGTACGAGGATATTAAAGACGAGGATAAACCCTTGGTTATAACGCCCCCTACAATAATTAGTTAGTTGTGTATTTTATATTTCGCCCTGCCCTTATGGGCGGGGCTTTTATTTTTGATTAATATGAATCTTTTACAATACAAAGATTATAAAGTTACTATAAGCGATGAAGCTTGGTTAGTTCCATCTATACGTAAGTTATTTACTATGGATAAAACTAAAAACAAAGATGTTTTTCTTAACCAGATGACATATATTTACTTTTATGCTGATGTAAGGAGTGATTACAACTATATAGATGACATTGATGAGAAGTCATCAACGATAATATCAAACGAAGGGCTTCCAAAGGATTTCAAGGTTACGCCAGAACTCGATAATGCTATTGAGGATTATATAAGGCTAACAACTACAACGTCTTCGGCTCTTTTAAGGGATTCTATGATTGCCGCTGAACGTCTTCGTAAATTTCTTGTTAGTGTAGATTATAATGAAAGGGACGATAAGGGCAAGCCAGTATATGCTGTAAATACTGTAACTTCTGCTTTGAAGTCAATACCTGAGATAGCCAAGTCTATCAAAGAGACGGAGAGGATAGTCAATCAGGAAATGCTTGAGGCTGGTAGGGCAAGAGGTGGTAACGAGCATAAAAAACTATTTGAAGATGGAGCGGTATAGTGAGATTAAAAAGTTGGTTAGATGGGGAGAGTTGTTTCTTGGAGACAAACTTGGAGGAAATAGGCTAATATTGTCTGTTGAAGACAAGCCTAACAAAAAATTTCCTGCTTACCATAATTTGAAGGTTATTATATACGATGTTAAAAGTAGGAGTGAGAAAACGCTCATGTGTGGTTATGAAGGTACATATAGAACCGTAGGTGATGTAGATTCTATGCTTGACAGGCTTGCCGTTGATTTCATTAGTAAACTAATGTCTTATGGAGTATAATTCAAAACAGACACCGTTTGAGTCGCTCGGTCTTGATAAGGCTGCCGAGGAAGTTAGGCTTCAATATGATGATTTTGCTAATAATGTGCCTTTTATAAATTGGATGTTAGGTGCGCGTCCTAGAGCAAAAGACTTACCAAGAGACGAGTCTGGTAGAATTATAATCGATATAACAAAGCCTCATATACTTGAGGATATGGATTATTTCAGACCGACAGCCATACATTACCAAAAGACGGGTAAGCTGTGCGACTTCAAACCTAACGGCAACCCAAACAGCGATTACGGCGCTTGGGTTAGGGAGGAGACGCGCAGGTGTCTTGAGGGTTACATTAGACCAAGCGACGGCGAGTGGATTACAGGCGACTACTACTTCTTTTTGAATTACTGCCCGATACAGCTATCAAAGAGAGGTAAAGGTAAGAAAGCCAACCGTGTGGTTGACTTCCCTTTTGTTTGGGACGGACATTATCTTATAACGCATTATCTATACAAGGCGAGAATGAGCGGGCATCACGCTTGGGAGTTAGCCCGCAGAGGTTCAGGCAAGGCGCATCCTTATGATGAGTTTGTATATACACCAGATGGACTAAAGCGTTGGGGTGATATCAAAATAGGTGATACTCTTTACGGAGACGACGGGTTGACAACAAAAGTTGTTGATATTCCTTTCGACGGAGTATCCCCTGTTTATGAGGTGACGCTTGCCTCAGGAGAGAATGTGAGATGTTCAGAAGGGCATTTATGGAGGGTTAGAAGCCATACAAAAAAGAAAGAGTTAGTTATATCAACCAAGGAATTGATTGGCTTATACAAGAGAAAACGCAAGGTTTCTGACAGAAATCCCAAGGGTATAGAGTATGATTGCACAATTCCGTTAAGCAAAGGTGTTGACTATCCATACAAAGAGACAAAGGTAGATCCGTATGTTTTTGGTTTGCTTCTTGGTAACGGCAGTTTTAGGATTCCAAACTGTAAGGACAAGACATACTTTACAGCTCCAGACGATGATTTTGAGGTGTATAAGGAATACATTCCATATAAGTGGATAAAATATTCAAACACAAAGTTTGGATACAACTTAAATGTGCCGGGCTTTGGAGATATACTTAAAGGATACGGTTTGTTCTACAAGAAGTCCGAGAATAAGTTTATACCGGATGAGTATAAGTTCAATTCAAGAGAGGTCAGGATAAACATACTGAAAGGCATATTGGATTCCGACGGCACCGTTTATAATAAAAGAGGCTCAATAGATTTGGCGTTATCCTCAAAAAGACTCATAGAGGATGTCAGGTGGATTCTCGCTTCGCTTGGTATAAACTATTCAAAGATAAGGGTTAAGCACACGTTTTATAAAAATAAGGATGGCGTCAGGATTGACTGTTTGGATTCATACAGAATATCAATATTTTCAGAAATAGAGTTGTTTAACCTTCCACGCAAACTTTCCTTATGGAACCAAAGGAGTCTCACAAATTATGGCAGGAGCAAATATACTGGAACAAAAATAGTTGATATACAATATGTAGGTGAACAGAAAGCCAAATGTGTAACGGTTGATAATGATTCGCATTGCTACTTAATCAACAACTTCATCGTGACGCATAACAGCTTCTTGGGTGCTTCACTGCTTGCCAAGAGGTTTATATTGGGTGAGTCTTATGAGGTTAACCGCAAGGTGCAGTGCGTTGTGACTGCGTCTGAGAGAAAGTATCTTACTGGAGCAAACCAGATTCTTGATATGTTCCAGACTTATATAGATTTCTGCGCGACATATACAGAATGGCCTTATTTGCGTCTTATGGATTCCAAACAGAATCTCCAGTGGATTATGGGTTACAAAGATGTAGATACGGGTGTATCAAAAGGTACTCTTAATTCGGTAATAGGCATATCTTCAAAAGATGACGACTCCAAACTGAGAGGTTCGCGAGGTGTTTTGTATCTAATCGAGGAGTGCGGTACTTTTGCGAGGCTGCTTGATACATACAATACAATACGTCCTTCCGTTGAGGATGGAGATAGTGTTTTTGGAATGCTTTTCGGATACGGTACGTCTGGTTCGAGCGAGTCTGACTTTAGGAGTTCTCAGGAGATTATGTATAACCCGGACGGATATAATGTGATGTCGCTTGAGAATGTATACGACAAGGTCGGGCAGGGCAGAAGCAGATTTTGCTATTTCTTTCCGGGTTATCTAAATAGATCTGAATGCTATGATAATGATGGTAACTCTGATGTATCAAAGGCTCTGGTTGAAATACTTAAGGATAGATATGTAACCAAGTATAACTCTACAGACCCGAACACTATAACGAAGCGTATAGCGGAGATACCTATAACCCCTCAAGAGGCTGTGTTGAAAGTTATGGGTAATCTATTCCCAGTCAGTGATTTAAATGCGAGATTGAATCAGCTTGACGCCAATACATCCGAATATAACGATGTGTATACAGGAGAACTTATATTTGACAATAAAGGAGATGTTAAGTTTGCTCCTACTTCTGATATGCCTATACGTGTGTGGCCTACAAAAGACAACAAGGTTAATGGAGCCATAGAGTTCTACGCGATGCCGGAAAAGGATTCAAACGGCAAGGTTTACAGGGAGAGGTATATATTAGGACATGACCCAGCCGATAATGATGTAGCTGATACGATGTCTTTGACTTCAACGTTTGTATTGGACTTGTGGACAGACAGGATAGTTGCTGAATATACTGGCAGACAGGATTACGCTGACGACAACTTCGAGATAGTGAGGAAGCTGTGTATGTTCTATAACGGTAAGTGCTTATACGAGCAAAACAAGAAGGGTATATTCGCTTATTTTTCTAAGATGAACTGTCTGTATCTTCTTGCTGATACACCTGAGTATCTGAGGGATAAGCAGTTGATTAAGTCGATAGGTTACGGCAATACAAGCAAGGGAGTTAACGCTACACAGCCTATCAATAATTTCGCCGACAATTTAATTAAGGAGTGGCTTATCAAGCCTGTCATGATTAATATCGAGGAAGAAGGCGAGGTTAAAGAAGTGCAGGTTAAAAACCTTGTGTTTATCAAGAATAGGGCTTTGTTACAGGAGTTGATTTCGTATAATCCTTACGCAAACTTCGATAGAATACGTGCTTTAGGTATGCTCATGCTTTACCGCGAGCAGTATATGGTGCTTTGGGGAGGAGAGGTTCGCAAGGATAACAATATAGCTGATGATAAAGCATATCTTGGTAACGATGACTTTTTTAGTAAAAATTACAGGCATAAAGGTTAAAAAGGTATTAATCTAATTGTCTGTATTATTATTGTTGCTTATTTTTGTGGCAGTTAAATATTTATAGATATGAGTTTTGACTTTGGTTTTCCGAGGCAGCAGCTTCCATTCTCTTCCAAGACTAAGGCTTGGAGGAAGCGTTGCGTCGATTGGGGGGCCGACAAATCCATAGGTGACGACAATCCTGTAAGGAAGTCTATGTATCATAAGATGATAAACTATGACTTGCTTAACGGAAAAACACATATAGAGGATATGATGAATGTCGTTAACCCAGATAGGATTGACGCCTCATACATACCGTCAAGTATACAACATTATCCTATAATGAACTCAAAACTTAACGTCTTACGAGGTGAAGAGTCAAGAAGAGTTTTTGATTATAGGGTTATAGTAACAAACCCGACGGCCATAAGTGATATAGAGCGTGAGAAGAGAGACGCTTTAAGTCAATCATTACAGCAAGCTGTGATGGATTCATCAATATCTGAGGAAGATTTTAATGCTAGGATTCAGGAGATTTCAGACTATTTTAATTATAACTATCAAGATACTAGGGAATTTAGGGCTAATTGCTTACTCAATCATTATTGGAAAGAATACAATATGCCATTAATGTTTAATAGAGGTTTCGTTGATGGTTATTGTGTTGGTGAAGAAATATACCAATGTGATATAGTCGGTGGTGAGCCAGTTATAAGTCAGATAAATCCTAGGATAATTAATCTCTATATGAATTCGTATTCTTCAAGGGTTGAAGATGCCGATGTTGTTGTAATAGAGAATTGGTGGTCTCCAGCTAAGGTTATAGATACATTTCATGAGCAATTAACTTCGAATGAAGTTAAGCGTATCGAGGAAGCATATATGACAGAAACTAATGGTGAGAATACTAGCGATAGTGAAGAGGCTGCAAGAGGTTTTATAAGGCTTACAGATGGCTATCAATCACCCGAAGAACGTTATGATAATAATGATAACGTATCAGCTTCTGTTCTTTTTGGTGATGAAACGGTACACTCTTTAACTCCTTATGATAATAATGGTAATATAAGAGTAGTACAGGTTTATTGGAAGTCAAGAAGGAAAGTAAAGAAGGTTAAATCTTACAATCAAATAACAGGAGAAGAGGAATATAATCTATATCCTGAGACATATATTTGCAATAAAGACAAAGGCGAGGAAGAGCAGGTATTGTGGATTAACCAAGCTTGGGAAGGTACAAAGATAGGTAAGGATATATATGTCAATATGAGACCTAGGCCTATACAGTATAATTCTATGAGTAATCCTTCAAGATGTCATTTTGGTATTGTAGGTTCAATCTATAATATAACAGGTGACAAACCTTTCTCTTTGGTTGATATAATGAAGCCATATTCATATTATTATGACTTCATACATGATAGGCTAAATAAAACAATAGCAAAGAATTGGGGTAAAATCCTACAGATGGATATAGCTAAAGTGCCAGAGGGTTGGGATGTAGACAAGTGGATGTATTTCGCCAAGGTAAACTCAATAGCTGTTGTGGATTCATTCAAGGAAGGTAATAAAGGTGCTGCTACAGGTAAGCTTGCCGGTGGTTTAAATAACGCATCAACTGGAGTTATAGACCTCGAATTAGGTAATTCTATACAGCAACATATAAATCTACTTGAGTACATCAAGTCTGAGATGAGTGAGGTTGCAGGAATATCAAAACAAAGAGAAGGTCAGATAAGTAATAGAGAAACCGTAGGAGGCGTTGAGAGGGCTACTCTTCAATCTAGTCACATCACAGAATGGTTATTTATAATACATGATGATGTCAAGAAACGCACTATGGAATGCTTTCTAGAGACGGCTAAAATAGCTTTGAGAGGACGTTCTAAGAAGTTCCAATATATACTTCCTGATAATGCTATTAAAGTTATAGATATAGATGGCGATGAGTTTGCAGAGTGCGATTACGGTATAGTAGTTGACAATTCTAGCGATATACAACAGCTAAAGTCGCAGATAGATACGCTTGCACAGGCGGCTTTACAGAACCAATTGCTTTCCTTCTCTACGCTTATGAGGATTTACTCTTCTTGCTCTCTTTCTGAAAAGGTTCGTCTTATAGAGCGTGACGAGAAACAGAGGCAGCAACAGGCCGAACAGGCGCAGCAACAACAGTTGCAAGCACAGCAACAGATTGCGCAAATGCAGCAGCGGGAAAAACAAATGGAGTTACAACTTGAAGATACATTAAATCAAAGGGATAACGAAACTAAAATTGTTGTTGCTACTATAGGCGCTCAATCAAAACAAAGCGAATCAAATGATGGTATAGTTGAACCTACAGAAAGTGAAAGGCAAAATCTTCAGGAGAAAATACGTCAGTTTGATGAGCGACTTAAATTAGATAGGGAGAGGCTAGAATTTGACAAAAATAAGTCAAAGGAAGAATTGAGGTTAAAAGAGAAGCAAATAAATAAACCAAATAAAACTGTTAAGTGATGGATGAAATAGTAAAAGGTGTGGTTGAAACCACTTCTGTTCCTGAAAATGTGGAACAGCTCGTAAAGATAAATATTAAAGATGGCAAAGCATCTGCTACTCTTTTTGCTAACCCTAATGGTTCGTCTATAAAGAGAAGACTTGATGAACTTGAGGAAAGATTTAATAATCTTAAGACTATTAATTACGAAGAACTTTACGGTCCGGGTAATATTGATATAAAACAAGGAGGAGGTTCTTCTGGTGGAGGAGAAGGAGATGTAACAAAAGTTTACGTCGATGAGCAAGATGAAAAAACTCTTACTAAAGCTAAAGAATATACAGATAGCAAGGTAGGTAGTGAAATAACAAATTTGAGAGATTATGTCGATAAGACATCAAGTACAATACTTGAGCAAGCTAAAGAGTATGCTGATTCTCTATCTTATGGAGGAGGAGAAGGAGGCGACAAAGCTACTGTTGTTCTAATAGATGCGGTTAATAGAGCTTCACAAGCTCGTACCGAAGCTTATACAGCTCATAAAGAAGGCAAGGCAATCGTACTTAAGTGTGCTGCAGACAAATACATTCCAATGACAGTTACTGCTGAATCTAATGATTCTGTAGATTTGAAAGGATTTGATTTGAGTTATTCAGGATACGAGTATATTCCAGAAGTAACTTTGGTTACTCGTATGTGGACGCTAGATTCAAAAGGATTGAATTATACTGAAAAATCAGTACCTATTAACTCTTGTAGAACATTTGATTGCACAGGTTCTTCTAATGTATCTAATATATTTAATTATGCTCTTGATACCTATAATAAAGGATTGAGCGTAATACTTAAAGTTAACACTAATACATTTGTATTAGCTAATACTGCAACAAGTGATTCACTCATAGGATATTCTTTCCAGTTTAATCCGGGAAAGCTAGAGAATGGAGAAAGTGGTATTGTTAGTGTAGATATAGTTAGATGGAGATTAACCTCATCTGGTGTTACTAGGGATTCATTTAGTACAGAAGGTGGAGGAGGAAGTACTGGTGGAGGTGTAACTCTTACGCAGTATTATTCAACGAATACAGTTGCTAAAAATACATTGCCATCTAATCCTAGTGACGACCCTACTTTTTGGAATCAAACTAAACAAACAGTTGATTCGATATGGGCAGCACAAAAAGCAACAGGATACGATTGGACTATGTGGAAGCTTCTACCTAAAGATGGAGAAGATGGCAAGCCCGGTAAAGATGGAGATGATGGTATAACTCCAAATACATCATTTAAAAGCATGGTGTTTAAAAGGACTAATACTAAACCAGATGCGCCAGATGCTAGTGAAGGGTCTTATAATAATCCAGTTCCTTCTGGTTGGTCTGATGGTGCTCCTTCTGGTGAAGAACAACTTTGGATGTCAACAAGAATATTCTCTTCTGATGGAGAATCACCTCAGCAATCTGCTTGGACTACACCTTCTGCTGTAAGCGATAATGAGTTTATGGATTATGAGTTCTCTTCTAAGGAAAATCCCGGAGAACCTAACAAGAAAACCCCTTCTTCTCCAGAACTTAATACTAACTGGAGTAACGAGGCTGACACAAGCACTATATGGATGGCTATGAGACAAGTAAGTAATGGTGCTTATGCAGAAGGTAGTTCTTGGAAGATAATGAAAATTAAGGGAGAGAAAGGAGAGGATGGTACTAGTGTAAAAATTAAAGGTAAACTAAATAGTACTGACGAACTGCCAAAATCAGGTAATACAATTGGTGACGCCTATCTAATAGATGGAGATTTATGGATTTGGGATGGAGATTCTTGGGAAAATGTTGGCAAAATAAAAGGAGAGAAGGGAGATGATGGCAATGATGGAAAATCTCCATATTTACATATAAAATACTCGAATGATGGAGGTAATACATTTACCGATAATAATGGTGAAGTTCCGGGTGATTATATAGGAATGTATTGGGATTATATAATAGATGATAGTTCCGATACAAGTAGCTATACATGGAAATACGTAAGAGGTGAAGATGGTTTTGGTTACGAGTATATATTCAAGCTTACAGAAACTTATGAAGCTCCAGATGTGCCTCAAATTGGTGATGATTATGATGATTACTTACCTACTGGCTGGACTGATGACGCTGGTGACGTATCTGAAGATATGCCTTTTTGCTGGGTATGTTATAGAAGAAAAATATCAGGACATTGGAGCGCATATAAAGGAAGTTCAAAAACACCGGGTAAAGCTGCTTTATTCTGTTCTTTTGGAACGTCTGGAGTAGACGCTATAACTGTTGACTTTACAAACGATGTAGATGGTGTAAATCTTACCTATGAAGGTAAAGTTGATGGAGAGCAAACTGTATCAACTTATGTAGGAGCTTTTGAAGGAGAAGATGCAGCCGAGATTAAAAAGATAGAATATACACCAATTTCTGGCGTAACAATATCTACATCTACAACTGGTAGCGGAATAGATAATTATCCCGGAATAATAACTGCAACATTTGCTGATGGTTCTGAAGCTTTAAAAGAAGGTATAAATAGTATTGATGTTAAAGTTACTATTAGATGTAAAAATGCTACATCTATAGAGCATGTGTCTAAAAAAACCTTTAAAGTTTTAGGCAATAAACCGGGCGCTCCCGGACAGGATGCTGTAACGTATAGAATTATTACAAATGTACACTCTGTAAGAAAGTTTAGTGATGGAAGTTACGATACCGATTCTATCTCTGTAAAAAAGGTAGAAAAAAGGGTAGGTAGAGGCGATTTTGTCGAAACTACAGAAGGCGTAATTAAATACTGTATAGATACTTATGACGAAAGCAAGGCTGTTACAATAGCTTTAAATACTGGAGTATCTGTAGCTAATATAAATAAGTTTATATCTTTCTATTATTATGTTGATGGTAAACTAGCAGATGGTCCAGAAGATGTTCCTATAAACGTTGACGGAGAGATGGGTGCTACTAATAAAATAGTTAGCGAGAAGGTATATTATTATGTATCTAACTCATATATTAATTTGCCTAGCTCTATATCTTCGGCTGACTGGTCAGAAACACCTTTTGATTTGGAGCCGGGTCAGTATCTTTATATAAAAAAGGTACGTACTTGGGAATCTGGTGATGTAACATACGATTACTCTTGGACTAGATCCGGTCTTGATGGATTCTCTAACCTTCCTTTTATATCAACTGTATTTACTATAAGTAGTTCTCAACCATCTACTCCTTCTGGTGGAACATATAGCAAACCATTGCCAGATTCTACATCTTGGTCTGATGGAATACCTAGTGGTTCTGGTACTATCTGGCTGTCTACTAGAAAGTTTACGGTTGACGGAGCGAATCCACAAGAGGCTACTTGGTCAACGCCTATCAAAGCTACATCTGATATAGATTCAAGTGGAAACGGTTGGAATATAAGATATTCATCTCTGACTGCATGTCCTAAAGCTCCAGATGTAGATGTTGCTTCTGCTTGGCATACAACTCCTCTTGCAGCAGATATTTGGGGTGCCTTCCAAAAGGTAGCTAACAATATTAAAAGCCCTTGGAATGTTAGGAGAATATATGGCGAAGGTATAAAAATAGAAGCTGAGACTACATCGGCTGCAACTCCTTTTATGGGCGAATGGAATGCAGATACAGAATACTACGGAACAAAAACTAGAACAGATATAGTTAGGGTTAGTGGTACTTCTGGCGCTGATGATCCAAATACTTACTATTACATAGCTAATAAGGCTAAGAATTTTGATGGAGAAATAACTCCTCAACCGGGTACAACAGCAGGCGAAGCATATTGGCTTAAGTTTGGTGCTAACTTTGATAATATAGCTACTGGATTCTTGTTTAGCGAGAAGATATCTACTCAGATTATTGACGCAGTAAATGCTAAAATTGATAATCTTGATGTAGATAATTTGGTGGCTAAAAAGTTAAGAACAAATGAGAGTGGTAATCTTATATCTATAGAGAATAATAAGATATTATCTTTAACATCTGACGCTACAACTTTTACTGTTGATCCAGAAATTGAAATTACGTCAAGCCTTGGACTTTCTTGTGATAATACGGTATCGTATTCTGGCAACAAAACAATTTATGGCACATCAATAACGTCTACTTCCAATTCTGTAATAAGTCAAACTGTAACGTTAACAACTATATCTAGAAAAAATTTTAATGGATATCTTAAATCAATCGTAGCTAGTAAAGATAGAATACGTATAGTTATTAGTGGAGCCAATATAACATATTTTTCTGCTGGGTTTACAATTACAGCAAAAGGAAATTCATCATCTTCTACACCTATTACTTTAGCTAGTTGCACTGTAGTTAGAAGGTCATTATGTTATGATTATATTGAAATTAAACCAACAAGTGTAAAAAAGCTACCATTAAGTGATGGAGATATATTTACTATAAGTATAAATTATAGTTATGTTATAACTAAACCTAATTCGAGCACAACTACAATAGGTGCTACTCTGATTGATGGTGGAACTATTAAAATATTTGATAATGATAATATATTTATTGGAAAAGACGGAATGAGGATAGGCTCAAATTTAGGAGGACAAAAAATTCTTATGAGCGTTAATAGAGAATCTAATGATATATTATCAATATCAGATGGCGATAATGATATTTTTACAATAGGAAGTTCGTTAAAAGTAAACACTGATAGCAGGGGGTTAGTTGAATTAAATAATCCAATGATTTATAATATTGGTAGTAATACATCAATAGCTAAAGATGATATGGATAAAATTTACTCTTGCTTTGTTAATGGGACTCCTGTTTATTTAAAAGGTGTATATGATGCAACTTTTGGTTCTAATACTAGAACTGTTTCATATATGTCTATGATAGAAAGTATGTATCCAGCAAGTAGTTTAACTACAGGTGGAACATGTACATTCTTGGCTACGTGTGGATTACATGATATGAGTAACTTAACAGATACAACAGATTATAGATTAAATATATTCATTAAAGGTTCTATAAGTACAGTAAGTGGTGGCATATTTAGCGGAGCTGCTACTGTATCAATTTATCAACACACTGTATAAATTTATACGTATTATTATTTAGTAAAGAATATCTTAAATGAAGAATAACTTTCTAATTATTTGTGCTTTCCTTATCGTTTTGGCGTTTGGTATTATTTTACTTCAAAGCCAAACGATAAGGAAGTATAAATATGATATTTCCACGCTTGCGTCTAATAATAAAGCGTTAGCTGTACAGTTAGATTCATCTAATAATATTGCAATTGAGTTTAAGAATACTATAGAATCGCTTGAATATTATAACGACTCTATATCCTATAAATTAAAAAATGCATATGAGAAATTGCGTATTAAGGATAAAACAATGAAGCGTCTTGAGTATATCGCATCAACGGCGTTAATACGTGACAGTATTATCGTTAAAGATACTATCTTTGTTGAGAATTATCATCTTGACACATCTATTGTAAACAAGTGGTACAATATAGACGTTAAGCTGAATTATCCAAATAAAATTGAGGTTAAACCAAAGATTGTAAGCGAAAAGTATATAGTGTCGCATGCATCGAGGGAAACCATCAATAAACCGAAAAAATTCTTCTTATGGAGGTTATTCCAAAAGAAGCACAATATTGTAAGGGTGGAAGTTGTTGAGGAGAACCCGTATATAACAAATACACAAACAAAATTTATAGAGATTGTGAAATGAGCGAATTACTTATCACTATTGTTACAGCGGTAATATCCTCAGCCGCATCAGGCTGGGCCGGTTGGTTCTTTGCGAGGAGAAAGTATAATGCAGAGGTTGAGTCAAACGACTTGCAAAACCTAAGAGATAGGGTGCAGGTTGTAAATGACATTATAGCCACCTTAAAGACTGAGCTTGATAGAATCAACGACGAAAATCAAAAACTTCGTGACGAAAATGACTTGATGGACCGTAAGATAACAAACCTTACAACCATTATTTTAAATCATGGAATAAACATAAAAAAAGAGTTGAAAGATGTTGAAGAATCTTAATGTAATAAAATCGGAGTACGCACCAAAGGATACTACTGCTCTTTGGCTTAAAAAAGAGGGTAATAAGGCATTGCTTCTTTGGTTTGACGGGATAGAATGGGCGCCATTGACTGCAGATGTTAAGGGTGATTCTGTTATAGGAGATATACCATCTGGTGTAAATACAAGAGGTACATCTGCTGAGTTTTTTAAGTCTCTTCTAGATGAATTTAATAATGGAAATATAGAACTAAATGGATTTTTCCAAGGGCAGGTAGAAATGTCTGACCTTCCATGTGACATAGGGAATGCAGAAGCTACAATACAAGTTATAGAGGGATTAAATGGCACTCCTATATTTAATGTTGAAGTAACTACTACGTCGTATGATGAAAAATACTCGCCATATAGATGGGATTATTCGTCAAGAAACGGCACGTTTGATTCTTGGAATGCTAGAACTATAGGTGATAAAGCTGATAAAACCGTTGTTGATGAGATATCTAAAAAAGTGGCAAGTCTTGAAGGATTCTTTACTGATGGCAAGGCAAATACAGCTTTGACTTTGGAAGGATTTAATAAAGACAATTACTATACTAAATCAGATACGGATAATAAGGTAGCTTCTGTGGTTAATGGATTGTCATGGAAAGAAGCAGTCGATAATGTCGCGATGTTGAAGGCCATTAAATCCCCTAAAGAGGGTTGGACTATATCTATAAAAGATACAAATGCTATCTATCGTTTCGATGATAATAACAGCGCTATAGAAGATTCTTCTGATAGCAATATAATAGTGGCTACTGATAAAACAGCTGGAGCTTGGGTACTGCTTGGTACTGCTGTATATTCTGTTGCTACAGATAAAGCTGATGGTTTAATGAGTAAGTCTGATAAGGCTGCGCTAGATAAGACTGTAACTGATATTTTAGACTTGAATACTACGGTATCTAATAAAGCTAATAAAAGTGATATTCCAGACGTAACAGGCTTCGCTAAAGCAAAAGATGTAGAAGATACTTATGCTAAAAAAACAGATATTCCAAATATAAGCGATTTGCAAAAAACCGCTGATGCTGATGCTAAGTATGTAAGTAAAGATGGATACGTTGCATTTAGTCAAGAAGAAAAAGACAAACTAAATGGATTGAAGAATTATACTCTTCCAATAGCCACAGATGAGGTTTTGGGAGGTATTAAGGTTGGTTCTGGTATTAACAAAACTGATGATGGTATAATTTCTGTTGATGTTAGTGGCAAGCTTGATAAAACAGAAGCTGAAAGCACCTATGCTAAAAAAGATGATATTCCTAATGTATCTGGTTTTATAACAGAAGCTAACGCTGATAATAAATATGTAGCCAAGGATGGTTATATAGAATTTAGTCAAGAAGAGAAAGATAAACTTGGTAGCCTTGAGAATTATACGCTTCCAATAGCTACCGATAAATCCCTAGGAGGAGTCAAAATCGGTTTTGGTATAAATAAAGATGCTGATGGAGTTATATCTGTAGCGACTGTTGATATAGATGGTAAGCTAGACAAGACTGAGGCTGAGAATACTTATGCTAAAAAGACTGATATACCTACAGTTCCAGACGTATCAGATTTTATTACAGAGACTAATGCTGATGGTAAATACGTAGCAAAAGAAGGCTATACTGCTTATACAGAAGAAGAGAAGACTAAGCTTGCAGGGCTTAATAATTATACTCTTCCACAAGCAACAGATAGTACTCTTGGTGGGGTAAAGATAGGTTCTGGTATTAATCTAGCTAATGATGGTACTATTTCAGTAGAAGCAAGCAGTTCAACTCTACCAGATTCTGTATTTTTAGATATGGTAAGCTATGGTATTGAGTGGGATACAGAAGTCGCTGATTCTGCTTGTACTCGTATTGGTAATATGTCTATGCATAAAACACTCCCTATTCAATCTGGATTTAAGGGTTGTGTTGCCAAAGGAAAAGATATACAATACTATCTCGATCCTAATGATTGGTCTAAAAAAGCTGATGGTTCTGCTTCCGTGCTTGATGGTACAGATGGAGATGTACGTGTAGATACTGGCTGTAAGTGGTATTATAAAGGATTTGAGAGTGGTACCAAACGTCAATTTAGGATGTCTCAAACACAAGTTGATTCTACTTGGGTTGAGGTTCCTAGAATGCTTGTAAGTGCTTGGGGTGTTACTCTTGATAGAACTGATTCTACTACACCTAAGGCTCGTGTTGTTATGAATACGACTGCCAATTTTAGAGGTGGTAAGTATAGCTTAGATGGTTTTGATAAGTATCTTACAACGCTTCCTTGTAGAAGTAATCTTGGCAAACCTACTACTTATGTTTCTAGACATGATATGAGAACTTACATAGCCAATGCTGCTAACAACCAAGAGATACTTTGTTATGATTTCTATAAGGCTCTTGTTTGGTGTTATTATGTGGAATATGCTAATTTTAACTGTCAATTACCTTTTAATGCTGAATTAACAAGTGAAGGTTATCATCAAGGTGGACTTGGTAATGGCTTGACCACTTTTGATAATTCAGCTTGGCAAGGTTTTAATAGTTACAATCCTATTACTCCTTGTGGTTATCTTAATGATATTGGTAATTTTAGCGGAATAAAAGAATTATCTATTCCAGAAATAGTTATAAATGATACTTTAACTATCAGTGATAAATTAACCCCTTGTAAATACAGAGGTTTTGAAAATCTATTCGGGGATTGTTGGAAGAATCTTGAAGGAATTGTTTTACAAAAACCAGATGCAGATTCTGCCAATGTTATATATGCTACATCCGATAATACAAAGTTTGACGATGAGATTTCCAATAAGGAGATTCGTGGGATTGAGGCAAAAACGGAAGGACATATAAAGACATTTGTGTTTGGTGATAAGGCTGAGATTATATCTGCGACAACTGGTGGCAATGCCTCTACATATAAAACTGATTATCATTCTACTAATAAGGATACAAGTAAAAAAACGGCCCTCTTTGGTGGCTCTGCTTTTAACGGTCTTGATGCGGGTTTTGGTTATTTGTATTCCAGTCGCAATGTCGGTGATGCCAATACTTATCAGGGTTTCTTTAGTGTTATAAGATTATAATAATAAAAAAAATATAAAAAAGGTTGTTCAATATCATATATTGACATTTACTAAAAAAAAGCCTTATTTAGTGGTAATGCTAATAATGGTACTAAAAATATGATTGTATGGAAATAAAACAATATTTTAAAACAAATGATGAACCAGTGATATTAAATAGGCTTGGTAATAACCAGTACATTTATACACAAGTTATAGAAACTGGTAACGAGGATGTTACCGATAAGGATGGTAACACAGAAAATAAGCCTTATTGGATTTGTGTTTGGGTACAACTTGCAGGCGTACCTAACTACAAGTCATGCGTTAAAGGTATAATCCGCAACTATTATTCAGCAGAGGACGAGCTTAAATTTATCAATATAGGCTCAAAACTGCAACTAGACTTTGATGTTAACGAGGATGAGTTTGAGGAATACAAGGAGTACCTCAATACTGTTAATACCATTAAAGTAAGAACACGAGCTGATTTTGGTATTGATGAGCCTGATGTGCAAAAGGTAGACAAGGTAAAGTCGTCAGATATGACGGAATTAATTAAACTGATGGCGAATACGGTTACTATAGATGACTCGAAAGCTCTTACTATAAAGTCTATATATCCTAGATTTGAAGAACTTATAGGTCACGTTGTAAATAAGGATTCTAAACTGCTTTACAATGATACTCTTTATAAGGTATTGCAAGAGCATACTGTAGCATCCGAGCATAAACCGGGTGTAGGTACAGAATCACTCTATACTGAGATTTGTGAGACTCATAGCGGTACCGCTGATGACCCTATTCCTTACAATAACAATATGGCTCTTGAGAATGGTAAGTATTACTCACAAGACGGAGTTATCTATAAGTGTACAAGAGATACTATTAATCCTATATATAATCAACTCAAGGATTTGATAGGAATATATGTTGAAGTTTACGAAGGTTAATTAAACTTTATATTATGGGTACTAAAACAAAATCCGATAGCAAGCAAAAACAAAAGAAAAAGACTGGTAGACCAAAACCAATGGTGTCAAAAGCAGGTCTAACTAAAAATAAGTATTCTTGCGGTGGACGAATCAAAAATTCTTGATAGATACATAATTAACAAGCTATTTGTTATAACACTTAAATACGCTCCGGCATTAATGTCGATATGTTGCATACTAAATACTACCGGAGCGTATTTTGGTTACGAAATGGGTTGGCTAAGTTTTATATCTGGAATATCTTTGATACCTTGGCTCTTCCTTTTGTTAGCTTCGAGAGTTTTTAAATTTTGTGTATATCATAGGTTTATGCTATATTATATAGCGATTGACAATATTGTAAATATAATTGACTATCATATTGGTATTCCTGTTGATGATTACAATATACTTATGATTCATTATATTATACTCGGTGTTATTATGATGATTGCTGTTTATAAACATACTAAAAAGATTCACAATGAACGTAAAAGACAAAATAAAAAGACTGCATGAGGTTGTTGTGTCCCAAAAGACACCCACGGATACTAATGTCTTGTGGATTAAAAAGAATGTAAATTCAACATTTACATTTTATATTAACGATGGAATCGATTGGGTGACACCATCCTCAAGCTCTTCTTCTGGAACGGAATTATCAGATAAGCAGTTGAATGCAATATTTAAAGCTGATAAGATTGTAATAGATGGCGATGGCAATATGTTTCTATCAAACGACGGAACGTATAAATCGCTTGATTCATTCTTGGAAGGATATGCTAAGCTTACAGATATACCTCATTTTACATCGGAGCTAAATAATGATAAAGGCTTTATTACCGAGGTGGACCTGAAAGAAATTTCATATACAAAGAGTGAAATTGATAACAAAATATTAACTAACGGTGGTTTTAGCGCATCACTTTATTATACAAAGGAAGATGTAGATAATATCGTTAATAATAAAGCAAAGCAACTTGAAGCTTTTGATTGCTCCGCATTCTTTAGATTACAAGTTGGTGACGATTGTAGTAAAATATACGCTGCTTTAGAGACAGCTGTTAAGAATAAGAGAAGACTATATACTACTGTAACAAAGTATGATACAGATACAATATATAAGGAAGTATTCTCAAATTTTGAAAGCTACTATGATGTAGATGATGTATTGTCACCATCTGTAAGAATACATGCTCTACTTGATGATGGCCGTATTGAATATGTTACTATAGGTAGCCCAGAGGCTTCAGATAGGACAAATAGTAAATATGCTATTATTGAAGAAATCGGTGTATCTGGCAGTCAATATCAACAATATGATTGTACTTACTTTTTTGTATCACCAGAAGGTACTATCGTTGATGAGCATTATGATGAGTTAGTAAATGCAATTAAAAAGGGGTATTTCCTTTATACTACATATAGTATCTATAAAGATGAAGCCGATAAATATATACAAGTAATTCCTAGCGTAGATGATTATAATGCTCCGTGGATTGATTTGATCGCTTTTAATGATTGTGTTGGAGACGAAGGCAACGTAATTGTTGAGTATGTATATATTAGGGAAAATAATACTGAGCAACAAGGTAAGACTATTATAGAGTCTAAAAAAGACAAGCTTCTAGTTGATGATACTATACTTAAGACAGTAAACGGTCAATCTCTAATTGGTTCTGGTGATATTAAGATAGAATCAGATGTGACATATGTTAATGTACCAGAACTACAAGAAGATTATATGGTACAATCTGGAGAGGAAAATAAAGAGATTATATATACTATTGAAGTAGGCGATACGGTGTATTCTATAACAGGAGATTCAACTCTGCGTTGGATTAATAGTGACGCTCCTGTTGCTAGCGCAAATTGCACTTATGTAATCTCTGTTATTGGAACGTTTGCGGTATGGGGTGAATTTCCAAAAGAGTAATAATTATGACTGCATTTAGAATACTATTAATGATGCATAAGCATCAAAAGACAGATACAATCAAGCTTTCCCCAAAGAAGTTAGAGTTTGATTATAAAGAGGACTCAAAAGATCTAAGTGTAGAATCAAATACTGAATGGTCTATAAGTGTAAACAAATAATTATTTTTGTTTATATTTTTGTTTATATTTTTGTTTATATTTTTGTTTATATTTTTGTTTATGGCAACAAATTGGGTAAAATTAAGTAAGAGCTCAGGCTCTATGAATGATTCAGTAACAGTTACAGTTAATGAATATACTGGACGTTCTGACCGTGGTAGTACTATTACTGCAAAAACAGCAGGTGGTGCCACGGATACTACCTCTGTTACACAGAAAGGCAAAGCAGAGTTTATTAGCGTTGGTACATTGACTTATAATGCAGCAGCTAAAGGTAATAATTCTGATGGTTCTGATACTATACAGATTACTGGTACTGCTAATACTGCTAATATCAAAGTAGTAGAGGAAACTCTTAACGTATCTAATCCACTCTTAAGTGGTAGAATCATTGACAATGCTACATATAAAATTCAAGTCAATGCTGTTAATGATACCTCTTGGGATGGTGAAACAGATACTGGTATTGATGGCGACCCCGGTAAGGATGCACAATATACATTTACTATTGATGTAACTATTCCTGAGAATAAGTCAGAGAAGACTAAAACACTTCAATTTAACCTAAAAAATGGTAATTCAAATGTTTCTACTGAAGCTATTACTATTAATCAAGCTGCTGGTAAGAAGACTTACGGTGATATTACACTTACAGTAGGTTCTTATCAGCAGATTCCTGCTTCTGGTGGTACTGTTGATGCTCCTTCTATTTCATACTCTCAGCCTTGGGGTTGGAATGGCGCAACCTCAGGTGGTGGCACTATTACTACAGGTGGTACTGTAACTTTTGCATTTGAAAACGAGGCAGTTGCTAGTGGAGATTATGAATGGACACTTAATCCTACTACAGGTGAAGTAGAAGGAGTTGATCAAGATAATTATGTGACCGAAATACATTCAAGTAATGTTATTATTTCAATTAATAGTAATGGTAAGATTGCATCTAAAACAGTTGCTGTAACACAAGAAGCTAACAAGGTTACTTATTCTGTTACAAACGTTACTCTTGGAGATACAACAGATATTCCAGCTTCTGGTGGTACAGTATCTTCTACTACAGTTACAGCTAAGGGTTCCAAGACTTATACATCTGGTTCTAAAGAAGAGAACATAACTCTTACTAATGGTTCTGATGATTGTGCTATTACTTGGAGTTCTGCTATTACGGCTGCTTCACTTGGCACTACAGTCACTAATAGAACCAAAAAGGGCACTCTTACAGCTACAGTTGCTTGGAAGACAGCTGCTACCAATACTGGTTCCGTAGATGTATATCAGGCTGCTAACACGGCTACTTACAGTGACATCACATTTGATTCTGCCGTTACTACAACAGTATCACTTAAGGCTGATGGAACTCAAAGTCGCAATATGACTGATAACTCTAATGTTGGTGCTAAGCAGACTGTTACTTACACTTCTGGTGCTACTAGAACTGAATCTAGCTCTACTTCAAAGGTTGTATTTAGCTTTACACCTACAGTTAAGACTGCTGCTACAGGATTCGCTTTATCTTCTGATGGAATTGTTTCTGTTGGTGCAAACCCGACAACTACATCAAGAGGCGGTTTTGTAGTTACGGTTGCTGTTGAAGGCGAGGGTGGCAAGACTGCTACTAGAGAATTTACATTTAATCAGCAAGGTAGTAGCTCTTATATTACAATTACTCCTGATAGCCTCACATTTGCCGCTGCTGGTGAAGAGAAGACTATTACAATTGATTCTAATGACAGTTGGACTCTTGAATAAGTCTAATATATATCCAATGAATGTAGGGGATAAAATCCCCTACATTCTATTATTATTAATAGTTAAACAAATTTATTATGGCTAAACCTGCGTGGATAGAAATAATTAATGGCGCATCTGGTAGTGGGTCTACAACTAGGACGTTAAAAGCAAAAGCTCATACTGGTAGGTTAAGTAGGTCAGGTTCTATTAAAGGCACTGTATCAAGTGGAGAATCAGACACTGTTTCTCTTTCGCAAATTGGAGCAAACGAATTTATTAGTATTAATTTGCAATCGTATTCTGTTACAGCCTTGGGAGGAGTTGTAACAATTACTGGTACAAGCAATTCTCCTTCTTTAAAGATAACCAATCTAAGTAATGCGAGCATTATTTCTAGCAGGTCTTTAAAGATAAATGGAACGACTTATACTTGGGATGGAGATTCATCTCATTTAATAGCAAACGACCCCGGTGCTGCTAATACGTATTCTTTTGAAATATCATTAAGTATAACTGAGAATCAAACCGAAAGTTCTAGGTCTACTTCTTTTTATTTGAGCGATTCTGGCTCAACAGTTGTTAAAACTAGTACTATATCTATAACTCAAGCTGCTGGTGTTAAAACCTATGGAACAGAAGATTTTACTCTAAATTATAATATTTGGGATATTCCAGCATCTGGTGGAACAGCAAGTTGTATATATTCATTCACAATCCCTTGGGGTTGGAATGGCAAAACGTCTGGAGGAGGTACACTAACACAAAATGATGAGCATACTATAGAGTTTAATTATAGAGATGACGGTCCAGATTATCCTTTTGATTGGAGTTTAGATAGCAATACAGGAGATATTACAGTTGCTAGTCTAGGAACAAATGAGACTACTAGCAGTAGTGGTAATATATATATTCAAGCTACTGTTACTATACAGGGTAAGACAATTTATGCAGAAGATTATGTTGAACAGCAAGCTAATGAAGTTTCCTATAGGTTAGGTGATATAGAATTATCAGTTGATGATATTCCCGCATCCGGAGGAACAGCTAGCGTTAATTTTATATCAGGAATTGGTTATACTAATTATTCTTCCGGAGAATCATCAACAACCTCTCTGTTTAGTAGTAGTGATGTTTCTATTGACCATAATGATGTATCTGCAGATAATCTTGGTACCACAGTAAAGAGTAGAACTAAAGTAGGAACTCTTAATGTTATAGTTACTTGGAATGGTGTTACAGAATTCCCAAGTCTTGATGTATATCAAGAAGCGAATGCTATAACAAGTGTTGAATATGGTATCCCATCTGTTAGTCTAACAGTAGATGATATTCCAGCATCTGGTGGCACTATATCCAGTGGAACGGTAACTTATTCTCAAACACAGGAGCAATATTATACTTCTGGTGCATCAGAGACATTATCTGAAATTACTTCTGGCGGAACTGTATCTTATGGTTCAGCTGTAAGTGCATCTAGTTTGGGGACAACAAAAAAATCTAGGTCTGTAGTTGGTACGTTAACAGTCGATGTAACTCTTAATGGTAAATCTGGTTCTGCTTCTGTTGATGTATATCAAGAAGCGAATAAGATAGAAAATACCACTTATGAGGGAGGAGAAATTACTTATGAAGATGTTTCTATTGGAGAAATTACAGATGGATATATACCAGCATCGGGAGGAACGGCTACCGCTACAGCGGGAGATGGAAGTCAAAGTTGGTCACGTACAAGTGAAACTAAAATTAATCATTATACATCTGGAGAACGTGAAGAACTTTTACACGATTTTGCTAGATCGGGTACTGATAAAATATCACCTTCTGTAGATTCTATTAAAGCTGTAGCTGCTTCAAGAGGAACTACTGTTGGTTCAACAATAACTTTAAAAACTCAAACTGTTACTTGGATTGGAGAAGGAGGTTTATCTAAGTCTGGTGTCATAGTTATATATCAAGAGGAAAACAAGGTAGAAGAAACTTCAACAGAAGGAGGCAATGTTAGTTATTCTGACTTAGTAGCTGGAGATATTACAAATGGTATAATTCCTGCATCTGGTGGAAGTGCAACTGCAACGGCTGGGAAAGGAAGTGTAGTGAAAGCGATAGAATCTACATATAATGTAAATACATATACATCTGGTTCCGTAGACAGAGTTTTAGCTAACGCAGGTTCTTCTGAAACTATCGAAGTAGAGCCTTCTGTAAGCTTAATTTCCGCTACTGCTTCTTCTAAGGGTACTACCATATCAGAGCAAACAGTTGTAAAATCACAAGATGTTACTTGGGAAACAGGTAATTTGTCTGTTTCTGATAATATGTATATTTATCAAGAAGCAAATACAAAATCTATTTCTGAACTAAAAACCAATATAGAAACGTTAAATGTTCCAGCGGAAGGTTGTACATATTCATTGCAAGAAATAATAAATCCATTACAATATTATGTTTATACATCTGGAGAAAAGAAAGAAATAACTCCGATGTGGTTCGGATACGAGCAAGGAGCAAATAGTAATACTTATAATTTCATTACTATAGAATATAACAATATTAGTTTTGGCGAAAATGATGGAGATGCTAGAAGTGGTGTAGTTACTATTACAGTTAACACTATAGATGAAGATGGTATTGTAGATTATTCTAGTATTATAGATGTTGATATATCATTTATTCAGGAAAAAAAGCTTAAAAAACCATCAATGGTTATAGACCACAATGAGTTCTATGCAAATGGAAATTTAACATTTGATAATAATACAACTATTGCGATACTTAAAGTTACAGATAATGATAATGCTGGATGGTCAATACATCCATTTTCACAAGGAGCATGGTTATTAATAGATTCTTCGTCACTTGTTATTTCTGGTACAGGCGCAAGTGTTATATCTGTTACTGTAAAAGTAAATGAAACTCTTGAAGATAGAAATGGTAATATATCCCTTTATAGCGGAGAAGATCAAGTCGATAGCGTATCCGTTACGCAATTAGCAATTTCTAAAATTAATCTATGAGGAATTGTATAATATTTGTTTAAACAGAATGAGTAACTTGTTACTCAAAAATTATTTAGAATCCCTTACTGGAATATCTCCAGTGGGGATTTTTCATTTTATATGAGTAACGTTATGCATGCAATAATCTATTCTATAACTTTGCAATCGTAGCTACAAATTAAGTTTAACACTAAAATGTATTTATTATGGCAGAGGATTCAACAAAAACTTATGTATTCGGGCAGGATAGCTCGTTTGGTATGCTTGGAATGCTTGCACCACTTCTACAACAGAGAGGTATAGACCCTTCCGTATTAGCTTGTATGAAGAATAATAACAACGGATTCGGTGAAGGCGGTTGGTTTATGTGGATTATCTTCCTTTTCTTCCTTATGGGATGGGGAGGTAATGGTTGGAACGGACGCAACGGCAACCAATCAGAATGGCTTGCAAGCCAACTAAACAATGATTACGGCAGAGACGTATTGCTTCAGGCAGTAAATGGTAACGGTAACGCTGTTAGCCAGTTGGCTACAACACTTAATTGTGACATTAATTCCGTACAGACGAGCCTTAACAATATCAGCAACGCAGTAGGCATGAATGGACAACAGATTATCAACTCACTACAGATGGGTAATAATCAGCTTGCTTCACAGTTAGCTCAGTGCTGCTGCGAGAACAAATTGCTTGCTACACAGCAGGGTTACGAAAATAGGATTGCAACTCAGGAGCAAACATGTACACTTGGAGGTAAGATAGATAATAGCGCAAATACTATAAGCTCTCAGATTGCTGCTCAGACTACTTTCCTAAGTGATAAATTCTGCGATTTGGAGAAAAGGGAAATGCAAAGCAAGATTGACGCCTTAAGAGAGGAAAGGTCAACATTGTTAAGCAATATCAATAATGCTCAGCAAACAGCAGCGATACAGCAATATGTTGCAAACGTTGTGGCTCCTATAGCAGCTGATGTTAACGCTATTAAAGCTGCACAGCCTCCTACTGTAGCGGTACCTTATCCGCAACTTACGGCTGTACCTTCTGTTTATGCAGCTAATCTTTATGGTTATAATACACAAGGTTTGTGGGCTTAACAATTGGAGGAGAGGATATGCTTAACCAATATCTTTTTTATAGCAATAGAAGCGGCATACCTCGCATAGAGACGGAATCAGTTACTGTTGGCACATCAAGCGTTGACTTTACCGTTACTTCAAGAAAAATATTTGGTAATCAATTTAGTGGATTGATTCTAGTGAAGATGTCGCAGGCTATACCTTCGGGTACTACAACTACTTTACCAATAACATTAACTTCGGCTTCCGGTATAAAAAACATAACTACATATAATGGAGCTAATATAACTGTTGCTGATTTTAAAGGAGTAGGTATATACGTTATGTATTATGATTCAAATACTGGTGTATTACAACTAGTAGGATAAATGTTTAACTAAAAATAAAAAGACAGATGTTCCAGTCAGTAAGACAAAATAGTCAGGTATATTTACTCCATAAAGGAGATAATCCTTATGTTGAGATTGGCACTATAACTTCTGTTCCACAGATAAAGCCAAAATATACTATACCTCAAACATTTGGTCAAAACGAAATGATTGTTAATCTTACGGTTAATGTAAATGGAGTCAATCATAATTTTAAGGATTTGCCTTCTAACCTTGATATAGCAGATGTCTATATGGGTGCAGATTGCGTATCTATATCCGATAGTAGAGATGCAATCAATAGTGAAGTACTATCGCTTAAGAAGAAAAGTATGGATATTATAGATAGTTATGAAAAACATAAAAGTTTAATTTCTGTTTATGATAATATACTTAAGGATATAAATCCGGAGTTTGCTGAAAGACAAAATCAACGTGAGGAGATTGAGTCGCTAAAAGCAAGAATCGTATCTATGGAGAATAATACAAATCAATTACTTGAGACTAATAAGCTTCTGCTTGAACGTCTGTCTAAATTAACAAAGGAGAACTAAATTATGTCAAGAATGTGGGAAATACGTGAGAATGCTACACGCTCAAGAAGGAGTGGAAGAAATGTAAATGATGTCGATTACGACGACGAAGATGATGATGACTCTTATGAGTGTGGTTATGATGACGGTTATAGAGCTGCAATGAAGGCTATGGGACGCAAGCGCTCAAGGCGAGGCGAAGTCGAGTAGAGTTGGAGGGGTGGGTTAGATTTAACTTACCCCTTCTTTTTTTTTATTCTTTAATTGGTTCAATATGGGAATGAGATTGGATTACAATGCTAAACTTCCATCTGGCATGGAAGAATACATAGAGTCTTACGGTTGGCATTTCTCTAAGAGGATGTGTGACTGGGCGTGTTCAAGAATGTACAAAAGCATAAATGGTAAAAAAGAATATATTAATCCATATACAAAGGACTGGGTCGAGCAGTTATTGCGTAATTGGTCTATTAGTATAGACTCAGCTTATATATATGATGCAATATATATAGCTAATATGTGCAAGGCTGACTTTTTCGGTTCTAGTATATCAGACGACCAACGTTTAGCATATTATGTTGGTGACGTAATAAATGACGCTGATGGGTATGATGGTATGGTTTTTACTAGATTCTATGCTGATTGTATAGGTAGTGGTACCCCTATAAACTGGGAGGATATGATTTGATTTAGTTATTTGTATTGTTTATATTTGTCAATAAATCTTTTTCGACATGATGAAAACCTTGCGCAGCGGATTGTGCTGTATCATCAACGAGATAGATAGTGGTAATTCTGAGCTTTCAAAGAAAGACGAGGAAACCTTATCTACTTTGATTAAACAGTTTGTAAAGACTGATCTTCCAATGAGTAAGTATCAGGCATATCATTATTTAAATGTAAGTAGAGCTACATTTGATAGACTTGTTAAGGAGGGCAAGATTGTGTCGGGAAGGAAATTGATTGGCTTTAAGGAGAAGGTTTGGTATAAAAGAGACCTTCTCCATATAAATAATACAAGAAATGGAAATCAAAGTTAAACGTGTTAAAAAGACAGACAAGGTGACTATTGGTACATTAAGTATCAATGGAGTGTACGTGTGTGATACACTTGAAGATAAAGATAGAGGATTGAAATCTACTGATAGCCTTATAGATATAAATAAGGTTAAAGTAAAATCCGAAACCGCAATACCTTTTGGTAAATACAACGTGACACTTAAAGTAAAATCGCCTAGGTTTTCATCAAAGCCTTACTATAATAAGTTTTGTGGTGGGTTCCTACCTAGGCTACTTGATGTCAAGGGGTTTAGTGGAGTGCTAATTCATCGAGGAGTTAACGAAACGCATACAGAAGGTTGCATACTTGTTGGTAAAGCTTCTGGTAATATACTAACAGATAGCCAAAGGTGTTTTGAGAATCTGTATAAACAACTCAAAACAGCATCAGATAAAGGCGAAATGATTACAATATCGATTGAATAAACTATTAATATAAACATTAATGGTTTATTAATATGTTTGCGTCTAGATTAACGCAAACATATATTTGCGTAAAAATGTAAACATATACGATTATGGGAGAAGATTTTAATTTTGGAAGCATACTGGATGAGTCTGAAATCAATGACTTATTTAGTAGTGGTGAAGAGGCTAAATTAGAAGAAAAACCAAATGTAAATAAGGAAGGAGTAAAAGAGTCTCAAAACCAAGAAGAAGAAAAAGAAAGTAAAGAAAGTGTCACCGAGGATTCTATAGATAATTTATTTAATCCAGAGGGCGTAGGTGGCGATAAGAAAAATACAGAGGAAAGAGAGGGTTCGTCAACTAAGACGACAGGCGCTTCTCCCAATAATTTTTCTTCCATCGCCAAAGCGTTGAAAGAGGACGGCCCGCTCTCTTCTGTTGATGATAAGTTCTTTGACACAATTAAGGATGCGCAAGGATTTAGTGATGCTATTGAGGAAGAGGTAAAGAATAGACTTGATGAGTCTCAGAGACGTATTCTTGAAGCTCTTGATAATAATATTGAGCCTGATGATATACGTCAATACGAGAGCACTTTAAGATATCTTGATTCAATAACTGATGAGAATCTAAATGACGAAAGCGACAAAGGTGTAGAGTTGAGAAAAGCTTTGATTTATCAAGACTTTATCAACAAGGGTTATTCGAAAGAGAAAGCCACTAGGATGCTTAATAAGATTGTATCCGATGGAACTGATATCGAAGATGCTAAAGACGCTCTTGAAGCTAACAGGAAATATTATAAGGATTCTTATAATGACTTGCGCGATGAAGCAAAACGTGAAGCTGATGCTAAGCGAGAAGAATACCGTAAGATTGATGAATCTCTCAAAAAGTCTATAATGGATGATAAAGAGGTTATTAACGGTATAGGTGAGCTTGATAGAACGACAAGGCAGAAAGCTTATGATGCTATTAGTAAACCCGTATATAAGGATAATAATACTGGAAGAGTTTATTCAGCTGTACAAAAGTTTGAAAAAGATAATCCAGTCGAGTTCCGAAAAGTTATGGGTCTAGTATACGCGCTTACAGATGGCTACAAATCATTTGATTCCTTAGTTAAGTCAAAGGTTGAGAAAGAAAAAAAGAAGGGTATAGCCGAATTGGAGCGAGTGATTAACTCAACCCCTAGAAACGGTGACGGTACGTTTAGGTTAGCGAATGGAGGTGGAGATGATAACTCATTCCTTGATGGCATAGTTGCCCTTGATTTATAAACTAATTCATTTGTTTTTATGGCTTTACAAAAATTTGAAACGCGTGAGTTCAGCGGATGGGCAACTAACATCACCAAGAAGAACCACATTGACACGCTTTATCCAAGGTGTCCTCAGATGGTTGCCGACTTCATGGTTGAGTTGCTTTCCCGCAATTTTGGAATGTCGCTTGAGTCTATTCTTAATAGATTCCCTACTAAGGAGTTTGAGAATGACGAGAAGTTCTGGTGGGATGTTATAGGCTCTTCAAGACGTAACATTCCTCTAATCGAGGCAAGAAAATTTGATGGCACAGTTGTTACATCAGCTGATTCTGGTGTTGGCGCAAACGGCGAGCCTTTCTTCCTCGTATTTGGTGAGAAGTACTTCTTTGATGGTGAAGTTATTCTTGGTAATCTTAACGAAGTTTTTCCTCTTAGAATAGTTGCTAAGGAGAAGCTTGAAGGCACTAATTATGTTTATGAGGTAGAGCTTATCAATGGCAGAACTGACGGTATGCCGGGTGCTAGACTGCTTGCTGGAGAGAAGTTCAGTTATGCTTACGCTCCTGTTGAGAGAGGCCTCTCCAAGGGTGTCGGCGGAGTTCGCTATGTGTCTCCTTCAACGATGTCTAACGAGTTCTCCACAATCCGTATCAAGGATGAGGTTTCCGGCGACGTTTACGGACACAAGATTGCCATGGGTGTCCCTGTGGTTAAACAGACCGAGAGCGGCAAGATGCAGAAAACCACAGACACGATGTGGATGCACTACTGGGAGTACGAGTTCGAGAAGACTTGGAGAGAATACAAGAATAACGTGTATGCTTATTCTACCTCAAACCGCAATGCAAACGGTGAGTATCTAAACTATGGTAAGTCTGGTGAAGTTATTCGCATGGGTGACGGTCTGCTTGCACAGCTTAAGAGAGGAAACGTAGTTTACTACAATAAGTTTAGTCTTAAGCTACTCGAAGACACTCTTCTTGCTATATCTACTGCTAAACTTGAGCTTAGCGAGCGTAAGTTTGTTTTGCGTACTGGCGAAAGAGGTGCACTCCAGTTCCACAAGGCTGTAAGAGATACCGTTTCTGGTTGGACTGAATTTACTTATAACGGCGATAATCTCGGTGTCGTAAAGAAGGATAATTCACCTCTTCATCAGAATGCTTTGCAGGCTGGCTATCAGTTCACCAAATTCTTGGGACCTAATGGTATTGAGCTTACTGTAGAGATAGACCCATTCTATGATGACCCGGTTATGAATAAAGTTATGCATCCTAACGGAGGTGTAGCTCAGTCTTATCGTTACGATATCTTCGATATAGGCACTTCTAACCATCCTAATATATTTAAGGTTGGAGTTAAGGGACAGCCAACTGAAGCTAGAAGTATAATGTGGGGTATTAGAGACCCTTATACAGGTAGGTGGGGCAACCCTAACGCCTCATTTGAGGATGACAAGGCTATCATAACCAAGTTTGGACAGTTCGGCTTGTGCATACTCGACCCTACGAGAACGGCAAGCATAATCCCTTCGCTTCTTAGCGAATAATATATATGCAATCGGAGCAAGTGGGTAAACCACTTGCCCGGTTGATTTATACAATCAAAATATTGAATCAAATCGAAAATAACAGGAGAAGATTTTATGGAAGAGTTGATACAGATTGACACTACAGAAAAGGCAGAGATGCCAATGCAAGAGGTAGGTAAGCCGGGTAGAAAACCAAAAATTAGGTTAGACAGAGAAGCTGATAAAAAAGTAGTAGCTGATGAACCTATAAATTGTCTTAGGAATGAAAGGGTTACAGTAAAGTTTATACCAAACGAGACTGGAGGGCTAGATAAGAAGCATCCATACTACGGAGGTAAAGTTGAAGGGGCTTTTACTATGCTTACAGTCCCTATGCTTAAAAACGGAACTATAACCAACCCACTTACAAAGGCAGAGAAGGAATACCTTGAGGAGATAATGCAGTTGGATTATGGCGCATTGTCTGTATATAAGAAGGAAGATAATTATTGGGAGAACCTTATGGTAAGACTTGGTAAAGATGATACAATATTGGATTTGTCTATACCTACAGACTATATTAAGTATAAGGTTTTGCTTGCAAATAAAGATATTGTTTGTCCTTCAATGAAAGACCTTGAGGAAAAACCTAAGGCTACATACCAATATGTTATGGTTAGTGATACTGACGTATTCACCGAGACTTCAAATAGAACTTCAAATAAGATGAAGTGTTATGAAGAATTTGGTAGGGTTAGAGATGAAAAAGATGTATTGAGGTGTATCATACATACAATCACTGGAAGGCAAGTTGATATAAACTCCAAGATTGAGTTTATGCGCGACAAGATTGTAGATATGATTGATAATAACCCTAAGAGATTCCTTGAAGTAATAACAGACCCGCTGCTGCACATTAAAGTAACACTTATGCGTGGCATTGAGGAGAAAGTAATATCAAGGCGTGGTGAGTATTATTACTATGATGGGCAACCTCTTTGCGGAGATAATGAAGCTCCAACAATAACTGTAGCTGCAAAGTATCTTGGGCTTCCTAAAAATCAGGAATTGCTGTTTTCGATTCAAGCTAAAACAAAGTAAAGGATATGACTGCTGATGATTTCTCTATAGAGTTTGATTTGCTCTTTAATAATATAGCTTCAAATAAAGCTCCGGGTCTTAATGATTACGAAAAGAGTCTTTTTCTTACACAAGCACAAGAGCTTATGGTTAGAGGATTATACTCTTCTGGAGAGCAATCTTTTGAATCTACAGAGGAACTTACATCATATCTATCAAGTATTAGCAAACGAATGAGTTTTGCTTCTTTTAAGCAAGGTAATTTATATGGCTGGACTACTTATACTGTTGAGATTCCATCAAAGGTTTGGTATATAACCCTAGAGAATGGTATTGTTGATAATCTTCCAGTTGAAGTAATACCTATTAAACAGGATATGTTTTTACGAACTGTAAGGAATCCATTTAGGGGTCCGACAAAAAAGAGGGCGTTAAGGATTACCCGTACAGACGGAGACGCTACCAGATTGTCGGATATAATACCAAATAAAGATGGTGTACTACAGTCGTATCAGATACATTATATAGAGAAGCCAAAACCTATCGTACTTGAAGACAATATTGAGATTGATGGCGAGATTCATAATAAGCAGACATGTTGCTTGCCTGAGAATATGCACAGAATGGTGCTTATAAGGGCTGTAGAACTCGCTAAATCTATATGGCAATAAATGTTTAACATTAACTATAGTTGATTATGAATATTTCTACAAATCAGGTGCTTCACCTTTTTGAGGGTACGGCTGTAAAGACCGATACTAAAGTTGCTGGTGTAAAGCCAGCTTCGTATTTGAAGATTACTCAGTCTGACGGTAAAGTAAAGACTTCGCCACTGTTTACTGAGGTAGTATCTACTCAGAATATTACTGGTGGATTTCTTAAAAAGAATAAGACTACTCTTTCAACAGAATCGTTTGAGGCCACTAAGGGAAATTGGTATTCTCTTACTCTTCGTTATGGCGGATTCTCAATTGAAGATAGTAATACTTTGACTGTTTCCTATCAGGCAACTTCTGATGGAGACGATATCGTAAAAGCGCTTGGCGATATGCTTAAGGCACAAGTTGATAAAGTCCTTGTTAATGAAAAAGGTGTACCAGCCCTTACTGTTGAATCAGCTGCTAATAGCGTAAGTGTCACTGATGAGGACCCTATGTATAATCCTTCACGCTTTGATGTTAATAATATCAAGTGTCTCGGTCTTGAAATTAGCGTTGAAGATGATGTTCCAACAGATAACGATTTCAATCTTAAGGTTGAAACTATTGATTCTGCAACTAAGGATGGAGCCAAGTATGCTTGTATGGAGCATTTTGCTATGGGTGAGCGTGGTGGTCAGACTAACTATCGCGGATGGCCTTTCTATCACGAGGTAGGAAGTTACCTTATTGACCCTACGAAGAAATACGATGCTACAATCTATCATCTTCGCTATTTTGGTGATATTCAGGATTACCATTCAACCGACTTTGATGTGATTGTGCTCAAGGCTTCAGCTAAGCAGTAGAATTGACGTTCTTTCTTTTCATAATGGATAATTGTTTGATTAGTGGAGAGTAGCCGTGAGGTTATTCTCCACTCTATTTTTATTAATACATACTTAACCAACTTTTACCTTGGCTTGTTTTTCCCTATATTTGCGTCATTAACAAACGTTTGATATGACTACATACGGACAAATGATTTATTATTGCCTTGATATGGTAAAGGCATTCAGTGATGATACACAAGTTACTGAGGAGCATGTTATGTTCCTACTTGATAAATATCGCGCTATGGTATTAAGACAAACATATAATAGTGGTAAAGCTAAAGATGGAACTAATATATCTTCTGAAAATTATCAATCAATACCAATAGATAAGCTTACTATGGTAAGACCTGATAATCTTGAGTATAACGTATATTCTGATGATGGATTAGATTATATCTTTGAAGGTAGTGATACTCACTTTAAAAGTAATTATAAGTATAGCAAGTATATTAAAATTCCTGCTATACTACCCGGTTTTATTCCAAAGGTTTATATAACCGACTTATTTAAGAGTATAGCTACTTATGTCGATAATGATAGGTTTGAATATACTAATTGGCATAAATATCTTAAAAACTTCATATATGCAACTATAGGAATAGATAGACATCTATACCTAAAAAGTAAGAATACAGAAAGGTTAGGTATGGTTAAAAAGGTTAATCTATATGCTGCATTTGAGAATCCTTCTGAAGTTTATGCAATAACAGAACCTAATAAAGATATATATGATTGCGCATTCCCAGTAGAAGATGCATTGTTACCAAATATAATAGCTATGGTAATCAAGGATATACTTGGTGCTGCTTATCGTCCAGCCGATAAATATAATAACGCTGATGATGATTTGGCTAATATAGCATCATTTATACGTCAGAACATGAAGCAAAGGTATGTAAAGGATTCGCAAGATGGAGATTAAGTTAGATAAGTACGGAAAGAAAATAAGAGGTAAAGAGAGGTTTATTAAAGCCTATACTATGAGGGATATTTGGTTGTGCTATGTTAGGAATAGAGACAAGTCTAAAGCTGCATATCTAAATAGAAATCAACATAATAAAGTATTAGGCGAGATAATACAAGGTATGATTGATAAACTTCTCAAAAAAGGTATAGTACACCTTGGGGATAACATAGGCTTTATAGAGATAAGGAAGAGAAAGAAAGAGGCTTGGATTTGCAAAGATGGAGTTATTAGGAGTACATACCCTCTTGATTTTAAGACTATAAATCTATCAAGAATTAGTGACGATGAGTATATACCTAGTTGTAGATTATTCGATAGAGGTTATGTATTTAAAACTAGATTTGCTTCTGGTAAGGCTAAGGTTAAGAATAAGGAATACATTGAGTTTCGTACCACTCCTTCTTTTAGAAAGAGATTACACGATCTTATAGTTGAAGGTAAAATAGATGCACTTATATGAAAAGTAAATTTACAAACATAAGGTTAATCCTTGAGAAGTTACGTAGGAATCCAATGCTACGTAAGTTGCCGCTTGAGACAATAGTTGATTACACAGAAGATTTTATGAGAATAGTTGGTTGCCCTTGTGAATTTGTTGAAAAGACATGTATTGTCAAAATAGACAAATACAAAGGTGTGCTTCCAGATGATTTTCATGAAGTTATACAAGTTAGAGAAGCATCTGACTATTTAGCTAAGAAAGACTACCTTACTAATGAGGTTTTAAAGAATATTATGTATTCTGTTCAGAATAGATTCGATGATGATTATGGAGAGTTAGCAATACAAATTGAATGGGATGCAAATGAGGCTAGTCTTGCTAAACTGTATTCTCTAAGAGATATTGATTTTGGAACGTACGGAACTATATGTATTAATCTAGATGTGGATAATCAACAAGACGTTAATGCAGATATGTCTAAATATCTGTTTAATTCTAATTACCGCTCAATGAGGTCGTCTACAGATTCATTCCATATGAATAGTCAGCCTAAAAATTGCAGAGAGCTTACTTATAAAATCGAGAATAATAGAATATTTACGTCAGAAGAATATGGATACTTAGAGGTTTCGTATCGAGCATTAGCTATAGACGAAGATGGGTTACCGCTAATACCGGATAATTCTAAGTTTACTAGGGCTCTCGAATGGTACATTAAACAAGAATATTATACGATTCTTTTCGAATCTAGCGAAATTGACGCTAGGGTGCTACAGAATACTCAACAAGAATATTGCTGGGCTGTAGGTGCTTATGAGAGCGAATGTCATTTGCCTACTATTGACGAGATGCAGTCAATAACAAATTCTCTTAATCAGTTGGTAGTGCGTATTAATGAGCATGATAAATCATTCCTACACGAAGGTACTAGGGAATATTTAAGGAGGAAATAATATGGAGGTAAATGTAGCTGAGTTGAAAAACAAAGGTATGGTTAAGGACTACTCTATAAGTAAACAACTTGACGAGTATGCTTTTGATAATTTCAATATAAGAATAACCCCAAACGAAGATAATACAGGACTTTCTATAACAAACGAGAAAGGCCCTGCTAGATGTCTTGTTGAATCAATAGAGAAAAAGCTTGCTATAAACAGAATTTACCATACTATAAATAACGGTAGTATTAACTTTACGTTAGATTATAGGAATACATCAGATATAAAGTTTAATGTTATCTGCAACAAAATATCACTTTATGGAATAAATGTAAAGGTTGGTTCTGGTGGAAAAATATTCCTAAAGAAAACAAATAGTGACAGAAGTGGTTTTGTAATGTTTTCTAATAATGAAGGTATAACCGTTGATGGTAAAACATTAAAAAACATATATATCAAAGAATCTGACTTTGGTAAAATTGATTCAAATACTAATATACAGACATTTACAGATATTAATGTTGAACTTATAAACATTCTTGTTATTGATGCAGAAAAAGAAATATCATTTGTGAACTCCTATGATTACGAAGCTTCTTTTGTTACGGAATCAGTAACTATACCAAGTGGAAATTTAATATTTAATCGTAATCTAAACTGTATATTAATACGTTCTGTAAGTCTTGAAGGTTCAGTTGATTATATTAGTGATAATACTTATATATACATACAAAACTCGACATATAGAAATTATATCAATTCTGGGAAAACTCTTCCTACAAGCTCTATAAGTATTAGTGAGAGTATTACTGGTAAGTATTGCGGATATTGCGAAACCGCTGATGGTATAGTTGTCTTTACAGAAGATGAAGGTACCAATTATATCTATATACTATCAATGGAGGATGGTGAATTAAAGACATATATTTTTTATAGGGGACCACTCAATATAACTCCAGAAAATAAAATAGAGGCTATATTTAGATTCGAATCTGAGGATATCCAAAAAGTATATTGGGTTGATGGAGTTAATCAGCCTAGGGTTATAAACATTGCTAAGCCGGTAGATTACGACAAAGGTAATACTCAATTTGATTTCATCTCTACGGTAGATAAAATTCCAAAAATTGATATATTAAAGGTGTATAATTCGTCTGGGTTATTCCCTTCTGGCACAATTCAATATGGAGTTTCTTATTATAATAAATTTGGTAGTGAAACTTCTCTTCTTTGGTTAAGTACAGTACATTATATAACCTTTAGTGATAGGGCTGCAAAAGCAGATGAAAATGTTGCTTGCCAATTTAGATTGAAGATACTTAATCTTGATACCAAATTTGATTACGTAAGAGTATATTCTGTATTAAGAACCTCTTTAGATACGCAACCTGTAGTGAGTATTGTTGGAGATTATAATATATCAAAAAAGAAAAAAATTATAGTCTATGATGGAAATACAAATGTAACCAATGTTGACCCTTCGATTCTATATTATATAGGAGGAAGAGAATTTACGGCGTCAACATTGGCATCAAAACAGGATAGGTTATTTCTTGGAAATATAAAGCTTACTGGAGATTCAATCCCGAATAATATTAAGAGTATTATTAAATCTTCTATAAAAACCCCTTATAGCAAAGTATTTTTTGATGCTTCAATGATTTCTTTTGATTATAAATCAATAGGAATGGATTTAGAATCATCATCGTATCCTTATAGATTACAGACTCTATGCGGTAAGGAGCATTTCTCTTATTTTAAATACGGAGAGACATATAGGTTTGCAATACAATTTCAGACAAACAAAGGTATTTGGACTCAACCTATTTGGATTGGGGATAAAAAATGCTTGTTAAGGCCAAAAGTTGATATAGTAGGAGGTAGAATTAACCTACCTACGGCTACTTTTACTCCTACCGATGAGTTAAAAGAAGCTTGCGCTAACTATAGTATGTATCGAATACTTATGGCAGAAACCTCTTCGGCTACTCGAAATGTACTAGCACAAGGAGTTTTGAGTCCTACTGTATTTAATCTTAAAGATAGGATTAATAACTCACCATACGTTGCTTCTAGCTGGATTATGCGTGCTACTGGAGATGTAGCATCGAGGCTTGGAGAATCAGCTTATGAAGAAATACAATCTATGGATAAAGATGCTAAACCTTCATTCGATGCTAGCGAAATTGGTAAGACTGTATCATCTGAGAGTGGTACAATAGTATCTCTTATGTTTTCTTGGGATATAGAAAAAGTAAAACAATTCTGGGCTAAACAAGGCGCTGACACAAATGTTAGTAGGGTATGGCATTATCTTACTAAAACATTTGGAAATATAATCAAATATGGAACATCGCTAGGATTCGGTTGGGGTCCTGTTGGTGATTGGGTTAAATATAAATATTGCCTTATTGTTGCTTACCAATATGTAGATAATCAGATAGATCCAGATAGTATTACTATACATTGTGAATCTAGGACTAGCCTAAACAAGATGTGGAGTAAAGTTAGGAGTTATGTCTTGCGTAACCTTAATACGGATATAGCTGACGATATATCAAAAAGTGAATTTAAAAAGCTATGTAGACACGATAAGACTTCTATAACCGGTTGGACAAATCTTGAATCTACTCCTGATGGGGATTCTACTCTTGATTATCTATTGATGCTTTATCCAAAGGGGAAGGATGCAGGGCTAATATTTAGAGAGTATTCCTTGTGGGGTATGTATAAAAGGCTTAATATAAAGACGTATCAAGGAGAAACAGAATCTTATGCTAATAAGGTAAATAATAGTGGTTATTTTGTTGATGATAGTATAGTTACTTTTCACTCACCTGATATAGAAGCAAACCAAGAACTTATTAATGGCACAAACCTTAGTATGCGCATTGTTGGTTACGTTCCTATAACGGCAGGACAAAATGATGCCGAATTTGACGTGTCAACAAAAGGATTAAGCGATTATGCATCAAAATCAAACTTATCTGGTAATGTATGGAATAATATATCAGAAAGTTATCACACGCTACGTAGTGCTTACCTTTACGAAGATAGTGGTTGGTTCTCAAATAATGACAGAACTTACCCATCTAAACTTATAGGTAAGTATAAGATATATATGTGGCATAAAAGTAATTCCATTAATGGAATAGCTAGTAATTCGTACCCATCAGAAAAAGGTGATGATAAATTTCTTTATGTTCCGTCTGAGATTAAACGTAAAGTATTTGCGTCTAAGAGATTTTCAATGTATAACGTATTCTTTGATAATCCAATTAATGTAACTATATCAAAGCCTTCGATTATATATGATGATAATACAACAAGAAGCATACAAGCTTGCGGTAGTGATATTTATTATTATGGCGATGTTGATACACTTCTTACTAGACGAGGCGAAATAACTGGAGCGTACGTAAAAGAAACTGGCGATAATGGTTATGATGTAGAATACGATAAAACATCAGATGATGAAGTATATATAAAATCTTATGACCCTATACGTATAAAGTATAAATCCCAAAGTCACGTTGTATTTGCTATGACAGATAACGACATGACTTACTATAGACTCCCAGAAATGGGTTATGATGGTACTGATGTTTTACCAGAAGGTGAAATATATCCTTGGATAGAATCAGCATGGGTTATAGATGAAGATTATATATTTTTAGGTTTATTCGATAATGTAAAATCAGCTACAAATAAGCTTAATAATGTATTTAGCGAGGTGTCTAAATATAAAGATAAAACACTTGTTGTTGCCATACCTTATGGATATACATCAAAACGCTATGAAGAATACTATATAGTAAACGTATCCGACAATAAAGTAACAGTTGATAAACCTGATTTTACAAACGAAGACAAATCTGATAAAGGTCAGGATGTAACAGATATACCTATGAAGGTATTAAGGTTGTGCAAGTGGGATTTACCTTATGTTGTACAGTCAAGCAAAGACGTTATCTTACTTGATGATTTACATAATATGAGATGGCGAAAAGATGGAGAAACGGTAAAATATAAACAACTCTCTCTTAAAAATAAAGAGAAACCGATATATCCGTATCTTTATCTTGCTGAGCTTTATAGGGAGATACCGTATGATTCACTCTATGGTGGTTATAACGAAAACCAAATGGAGAATATTAAATGGGTTGTAGCTTCTACTCCTTATCCTATTTATAAGGATATACCAAGAATGGGTGGAGACACGTATTATCAAAGATGGGACTGCCTTAAAACATATCCTTCAAGTGAAGAGGATAGCAACTCAGTAGTTGATATTACTTCGTTTATGGTTGAGACCCACACCATGCTTGACAGCAGGTGTGATATTAATAGAAGGAATACAAAGGTTACTCTTGCTAGGCCAACTAATTATAACTTATTTAATCCGGCATATAATCAGACAGATAATATATTCAGTTATAGCATCCTTGATGATAAATATGACTTGGATAAATTTGGCAATCAAGTAGTTTGGTCTAATGCTAAGATAGATACAGATGATGTAGATAGTTGGACTAATATAAATATGTTAAGTTCACTAAGTCTTGATGGAAGTAAAGGAGACGTTATTAGATTAATTAATTTTAACGATTCTATAATTGCTTTCCAAGATAAGGCAATCAGTGTTATTAACTATAATAACCCAACTCAAATAAGTACAGAATCTGGCAACCCAATAGAAGTAGTAAATAGTGGGTTAGTTAATGGTTATTCTGTAATAACTGGCTCCAATGGCTGTCAAAACAAATGGAGTATATGCAAGGGAGGAAATGGTATCTATTTTATTGATGACATAAATAAGTCTATGTTTTCTTTTAGTAGGGACGGCTTGCAATCAATATCTGCAAAGGGCTTCTCGCAATGGTTTAAAGATAATATAGATTTTAATAATAGGTTTAATACATATTATGATGCGCTTACAAAAGACGTCTATGTAACAAATAAAAGGTATTGTCTATCTTATAACGAACAGCTTGATGCATTCTCTTCATTCTATTCTTATGAAGGAATAAAAGATATATTTAATATAGGAGGGGAATCATACTTTATTGGACCTTCTGATGGAATAGGTTTATATAAGTTTTTTGGTGGGGATTACGGCAAGACTTTTGACGATAATACAATTGGTTGGAGTGTTACCTATAAAGCTAATCCAGAACCTATGACTGATAAAGTGTTTACAAATCTAGAATATACGGCTGATGTAATTGACGGAAAAGTAGATAATGTAAACTATTCCGAAGGACTTCCATTACGTAGCCTTGATATTTGGAATGAATACCAAAAAGGAAGTGTTGACTTTACAAAACAATATAATGCACTGCAACGTGATAACGCAAGAAAGTTTAGATTATGGAGGGTACAACTACCGAGAGATGAAATGTCTAAAAATAAGTTAGATAGGATAAGGAATACTTGGTGCTACATCAAGTTAACAGATGATAATCCACTTGGTAAAAAAGTTGTACTTCATAATGTATTACTTAAGTATTATAAATAATTTTTATGGGTGGGCTAATAACCTACCCATAATTTTAATCAAACACTCGTTGCTTCTATTTCTCCTTATTGTTAAATTTGCGGATATTAATAATTTATTGTTATGGGTAAACTTACAGCCGAACAAAAAGCTGCTCGTAATGAAAAAATAGGTGGAGTGTTAGGTACTGCATCAAGTGTAGCATCTAGCGCATCAGGTATTATAGGTAGTGCTATACAAAATTCTAAAATAAATGATACTACCGGTTACGAGGAGAATATAGAAAGTGTTAGGAATACAAACTTTGACGTTGGTGATTATGATACATTAATGAGTGTATATAATCCTCTCGCTCTTAATAATATGGTATCTTTCAAACAGATACGAGGCGGTTCAACCGCAGGAAGAGCAAGTAATGTATTATCAGCTACAGCTAATGGCGCAATGACTGGATTAACATTCGGGCCTTGGGGTGCACTTGCTGGAGCTGCTACAGGTTTGGCAACTAGCGTCGGTGGTTGGATAGCAGGTGATTCTAAAGCTAAGAGTAAAGTTGATGAGCTTAATGCTGAGAATCATATGGCATCAAATGAATATATAAATAACTTCTCTGCTAATGCTGAGAGAATTGGAAATAACATGTTTAGAAGCAAAATATTAAATCTAGCTGCCTGTGGAGGTTTGCTGCCAAGAAAATTTGCTTTTGGTGGATTACAACCCGATTATAGCAATGGAGTCACTTTAGTAAAAAATGGCGGAACACATGAGGCCAATCCTTACGAGGGAGTACAAGTAGGTGTAGACCCACAAGGGGTGCCAAACCTAGTTGAGGAAGGAGAGGTTATATATGACGATTATGTATATTCAAATAGACTTAAGCCAACAAAGAAGCAACTTGAATCTATTTCTTTATCCTCTAAATATTTTGGCAAGACTTACGCAGAAATAGCGAAAGATATACAGAAGCGCTCGAATGAGATACCTAATGACCCTATAGAGAGAAGAGGTCTTGAGGATGGTATGTATAAACTGAGAGCTATACAAGATGAGACAAAGCAGCGTATGGAGCAAAAGAGATTCATGCGTGAATTTAATAAGTTATCTAATGATGATAAGTTTGCTCTAATTAACGGGTTAAATCAAGAAGCTCGACATATACAACAACAAAGATTGGCTGAGGAGCAAAATCAAGAAGAGTTTAATCAATCTCAGCCAAACCAAGAAGCGGGTATTGCTGCACAAATGAATCAATACGCTAACGCAATTGGTAATTATGCTCATGGTGGTAACCTATATCCTGATGGTGGAGATATAAAGATAGTCATACCTAGCGAACTTTATAAAGTTGCAGCTCTAAGAAATGCATATCAATCATACAAAGATGGAGCTGGTGTTGATTTTACAGAACTATTTAACACCACTAATACAATTAAGGTTCCAAAAGAAGTGCTTGATGAATTTGGATTAAACAAATCATTTAATGACTATACCGAATCTGACTTGAATAAGCTTTATGAGTTGAATGACTTTTATTCATATTATATGCCAGATGTAAACAATGGTTATATAAGCCTTGATGATGTTCGCTCTGCTTATAATAGATATTCTACTGGAGATTATTCTACGCAAGGAGAAATTGATGCAGCTGCTATTAATGGCGGAAGGTGGTATAATTCAGACTCTTATAATGGAGGATTAAATAGTACACTTCTACCTATATCTGGTACAGATGAATATAGTGGTGGAGTAATTAACCCATCTGTTTTTGTAGGACATAAGGAGTTGCCTGATTCTAGTGAAATTACAAATAATGCAATCAATGATTTATATAACAGAATAAATGGAACAAGCGATAGACTTGCTGATGAGTTTCTTAATAAAATTGGTAAGTTCGGTCCTGTAGATGTAAATCCAGAACCCCCTGTTGAAGAATCAGTTATTGAGGATATACCTAAATATAGGGTTAATCCTATAAATATACCGAGCACTAGTACCGGATTAATATCAGAAAGCGAACAGAATAAAATTCTAAAAGATGCTTTTAATAAAAATGAAGATCCTTTTGATTATTCTTTTATTGACTTAAGTGACATACTGGATAATAAAGACAATAATGATGAAAATAAGACTCCAGTTATAACTAATACAAAATTAAAGGAGAATTATCCTACATGGCTTCGTAATATGCCTTTACTTACTAGTTCAGGTTCTGTTTTAGGTGATTTGTTTGGTTTAAATAAGCCTGATTATTCACTTTGGGATAATGCTATAAAGGCAGCCAATAGGATAAATTATGTATCTCCTACTCCACTTGGTAACTACCTTACATATAATCCTTATGATGTAAACTATATGCAAGGTAGAATAAATGCGCAGAACGCTATGGCGCAAAGGAATATACTCAATACAGCTAGTGGAAATAGAGGTGCAGCTATAAGTGGGTTACTTGCAACACATCAGCAAGGTTTAAATAATATGTCTGATATGTATAGGCAAGCTCTTGAATATAATGACAAACAAAGACAAGCCGTTGCTGATTTTAATAGAGGTACAGATCAAATTAACGCACAGATGAGTTTACAAGCGCAGATGCAGAACGCACAACTTGATAGACAAAAAGTAAGTGATTTGATACAGCTAGCTGCGCAAAAGCAAAATATTCGCAATGCCTCTCAAGATGCTATTGCTGGAAATCTAACTAATCTTGCTACCCTTGCTGGAAAGTATGGCAAGGAGAATTTAGATTTAAACAACCTAAATCATCTTATCAATAACGATACTATAAGTATTGGTTCTAGCGAGGATTCCAATATAAGTACAAATACTACTACTACTACCGCTGATACTACTAAAAAGAATGGGGGAAAACTAAAAAGAAGGAGAAGATAATATGGCATATAATATAAAACCAACATATGAGCCAATGACGTTTCAGGAGATGTTACAGCCTTATGCTGTTTACGGAGCTGAAAGAGATAGGCAAGAAGAGGCTTATATGAAGCTTCTTGAAGACGCTAGAAGTCTTGAAGACCTAAAAGATAGCGATGTTGATAAGGAGGAATATAATAAATACGTTAACTTTAAGAACAGAATAAATTCTATGGTTAACGAGATTGCTACTACTGGATTATCAAGACAAACTAGGAGTAACCTAAGCAAATATAGAGCTGAATATCAGACTAATTTTGCTAATATGGTTGACAAAATTAAAAGAAGGGGAGAATTAGTTAAGCAACAAAGAGAGTATTTATCAAAAAATCCTAATACCTTCTTTGATATTGATTATTCCGAGACACCTGCTAGTAAAGTTGTTGATAGTTCATCTTATATTCCTTATGATATGAATGAAGCGGCAAACAATATTGCTTCTAAGGTTTATACTATGATGTCTTCAAAAGGAGATGATGTAACTGAAGAGGATATGGATAATATAATAGCTTCAGAGAGACAAAAATATGGATACGACAACCTTGATGATAGAAAGAAAGCAATGGTTGATAACGCCATATCTTTGGGTATTATGACTGCCGACAAGACCTATACAGATAATATTAACAAACAAGCTATAGAGAATGCCAAACGTATAAAGGCAGAAGCTGATGCATACAAATCTATGTATGGTAAGTATAAGGGTACTGGTGCTCCTGTTGGAAGAACTAGTGGTTCGTCATCTTCTAAAACAAATAAAATATCTTATTCGTTTAACGATGGAACAACAGTTGAGTTTAATAAGTCTAAAAACATAAACGGAGAAACAGTATGGACTTATAAAGGATATGATGGAAAAACTAGAACTATAACTCAACAACAAGTTGATAATTTTGAAGGTGATAATAACTTATCTGCGGAAATATATAAGAATGTATCTGGTATATCCGGTATGTCCCAAAAGAATGTATTCGGTAAAAATATTACTGTAGTTGTTGACGTTGATGGAAACACAAAAGTTAAAAACAAAGATGGAAAGCTAGTAATACCTAAAAGCTATGATGATAAAGGTTTATATATGGCTTTTACTGGAGAAAAAGAAGAGGACCTTAAACCTTTCATGAGGAATCAAAACACTGTTGTTAGATATAAACCAGATGGCAACACGTTGCCTACATCTGACTATAATAGTGATTATAAAGATAATTCAGGTGATGGTAAAAAGTATATCCCTATAAGTGATTTTAATATTAATATTTCTTCTAATACACCAGCTTCTTCTGGTGGATACTCTGAATTTGTATCTAAATACGAAGATGCAATGATAAGGTCTGGTAATCTTGGAAATAAAATAGATGAATTTATAAAAAGACAGACAGGTTCTGATAGTGTAGAAGATGGATTAAGAATGCTTTATAGTAATGGTTTTGATATAAATATTGTTATGTATGCAAAACATGGTAATCCAAATAAAAGAGCATATCTTGAGATAAGCCTTAAATATGTAGGGTCTCAAGGTAGGATATCTAATACACAGCAAACAAATAATCAACCTGCAATAGACGACTAATATGGCAAATATAGGACTTGAAGGTATAAGGCTTACTGACATACATGGTTATGACAAAAATGATTATCTCAATTATTATAATAACAATATAAAGAGTATTGAGGAAACCAGTAAGTCAACCGGAACATCAACCGATTATGTCGGTAGTAACAAATATATAAACTATCTTATACGTAATAAGATGGGTAACGACTGGTATGACAAGAATGTCAGAGGAAAATCTTATGCTGAAAAAGTAGGAGCATATAATGCTTTATTTTCTACTGATAAGATATCATCAACCGGTGTTACCCAAACTCAAGATATAAGCAATGGGGTTGCTAATACATCTGTAGGTCATGATGGAATAGAAAACCAAGAAGGAATTAATCAAAATATAATAGAGACAGAGGCTAAAGCTCCATTATGGACTAGAGGAGACTTAACACCATACGAATGGAATCCATCTGGTAAAAGAAATCTATTTGAAAGAAATATTGGCGGTATGTCTGGTAAACCTCAACTATTTGGTTATAGAGATTGGTTTGCACAGAAAGCTAATGAGCCTACTAATTGGTACGATAATGAAGCTAAAGCCGAAAGGGTTTCTAATATATTCAATGCTTTATATAATGAAAACTATAGACCTATAAACGATAAAGATATAAATACCCCTTATGGTGAAAGGAAAGCATTAGATTATAAAGAGTATGTTGATAGTTTGATAGAAAGCAACCCAAGGCTTGCCAACGATATGTTTATTGAGTTTGAGAATACAAAACTTAATAAAATAAACGACTATAAAAACTTCCAAAATACTCCAGCTCTTCCTTGGACTCCAAACGAAATTAAAGACGTAATGTCTGAATATTATGCTAAAGAGATGATTCTAGGTAGCCAGAAGGCATCGGATTGGTTATACGCTAAAGTGCATGACACAGTTTCTAAAAACCAAACTTTAGGGCAGAAAGCCAAAGCTGCTATATTAGGAGCTGTAGATAATACTGTTGGTACAGCAGTATCAGCATTAGGTATATTTGGAAACATATTATCACTAAACGCATTTAGCGGAGAAGGCGTAGAAGGAGTATCTGGTTTTGAAAACTTCTTATATAAAGCATCTCAAAACCCTTTGACTGAGTGGGGTAACGGTTTGGTTATGACTGGTTCTTGGTGGCCAGAAGAGCAGGAGGAGAGAATGTCTACTGGTTATAATACAAATGCTATAATGAGAAAAACAGGCACTGAGACTGATTTTCTCGATTTAAACACAGTATTTGATTTAGTTCAACAAACTGGTTTTACCACTGGCGCATCAGCTGCTGGTACAGTTATGTCTAAAGTATTAGGTACTGCTGTAAATAAAGGTACTGGAGCACTTGCTAGAAGAGTATTTATGAATAACGCTAGTAAGTTTGCTAAAGCAGCTGCATGGGCTGTAAATGCAGGAGGCAAAACTGTTGCTATGACTGTACCTGCTATGGCTTTAGGTGCGGGTGAAGGCTCTATAGATATGCTTGATGTGATGAATCGCTCTAAGTATAACCTAGAAGATTATATAAGTAATCTTATGTATGGCGGAGCCAATATGAATCAATCAAGTTTTCTTGATGAATACATAAAGAATAACATAGGACCAGAAGAGTTCGAGGAATACTACGAAAAGTATAGAAATAAAAATGTTGCGTTTAACCCAGAGGCTCCTGCTGAATCACAGGAAGCGTTAAGCACAAGATTAGGAGCTGAGAGAAGAGCCTTATACGAGCAATATAGAAGAGAGGTAGCATCAAGACTTGCCAATAATCCTGAGGTTGTAGGTATGATTGGAGAGGCTCAAAAGCGCGCAGGAGCTCGTACGCTTTCTTTTGAGACAGTGCTTATAGGCGCATCAGATATGTTATTTTCTAATATAGTAGGTGGAGCTTATAAACAGATTAAAAACAACGCTAAAAGAGCTGTTTTAGGACAACTTGCGGATACTCCAAATATAAGATTAACAAGAGGCGAGGCTGGAAAACTAGTAGCAAAAGCTATTCCTTATAATGTAGGTAAAAAGATAATATCTGGAGTTAAGGGCTCGTCAGAAGTAGCATCAGAGGTAATACAAGAGATGGGACAAACAGCAGGCTCTGGTACTTTTGAGACTCTTGCTGACAACTATGCTGCTCAGTATATACTTAATATGTCAGACCCAGATGCTATAGAAACCCTTAGTGATACTTATTGGGGTAATATAGATGCTGCTCAACACATCATGAAAGAGAATTGGTTTTCAAAAGAAGCTATATTCTCAGGTATGATGGCTGCTGTATCATCAGGTTTAGGTAATCCTACAGTAGGTAGAGGTACAGCTAACTTTATTAACAGAAGAGCTAGTGGTATTACTAATAAAGATAATATATTCTTAGATTGGCTTTCTGATATTAAGAATAATCCGGGAGACTATTGGAGAAATCCATACCTTGAAGCAGTACATGAAGATAAAGCAAGAGCTGTACGTTCAGCAGAAGAAGCTGATGAGATTAATAGGTGGCTTGCTAATCATGAAGAGCTTGCAAGTATGAATGATATTGAGCAGATGTATGCTTGGATAAACAAAGCAGCAGAAGCTTCAACTAACCCAGATAGTGATGCTGATTTCCGGGATGCTCTTATGGGGCAACGTATAGCCGGTATTATAATGATGGATAGGATTGGAGCAAAAGTGGGCGCTAAGGCTTTCCGCAAACAGGTTGAGTTCTTGTCAAATATAAGTGAGTCTGATGCGGAATCTATGGGTATATTTGCTCGCGCAAAGAATGAGCGCGGTATATCTAATGATATTGAATTAACTAAAGAAGAAAAAAAGGATATACTTGACTCAGTACATAAAAGAGCATCTGAGACTTACGAGTTATACAATAAACTGTCTGATGCTAGAAAGTTCCTTAATAGAGAGTTTGGTGAAGCTATAAGCGAGAACACAAAAGATGCTTGGGCTTTCAATATGATTATGCGTGACGATTGGAACAAACGCATAAGTGAGATAGCAAAAGATGTTAGAGAAGCTTATAATAAGTCTAATCTTGGTTATACAGCAGCTGAGACTTCATCAGAAGCCGAGAGAGCTCTTGCTAGATATGGAGATAAAGACTCAGCTAAGCTAATACTAAGTGCTTTTGCTGAACAAAAGAAAAATCTAAGAGAGAATAAAAAGAGTATACCTTTGTTTAGATATAAGACGGAAATGCGTCGTATAGATAAGAATATAAATGATGTAAAATCTGCTCTTAATGAGTTATCAAGAATAGATAAGGATATGGTTATTACATCTGATAGAATATCTGGTCTTGACGCTCAATCTATGGCTGAACTTTTAAATCCTACTAATAAGAAAAGGTATTCAAGTACTCAACAAAAAGAAATAGACAATTTTGTTAAAGCGAGCGGAATAACCAATGATATCCTTACGGAAATTAAGGATGCGTCTATACTTAGTCAAAGAATGGAATCATTCGATGAGGACTTTAAAGATATCGTTAAAGACCAGAACAATATGATGCTTTACGATAATAGCATCAGACTTGAAGCTGCGAAGAGGATGGTTACAAATAAAGCTGAAAGGGCTTTAAGAGCAACCAATTATGAGGCTTTTGAAGAGGAGGCTGATAAACTTCTTGACGAAAGAATAAGTATATATGAGGAGCAAGTATTAGGTGATGTATTGGGAAGAAGTAAGTTTTATAAAGATTGGATAAGGTTAAATAAGGATAGACAGAGAGATATCAGTGTAATTAAAAATATAGGAGCATATAACTCACTCGACAGAGTGTGTAGGAATCTATTCGACGCAGCATATTCAAAAGCGTTAAGAGATAAAGATACGTCAGTAGGACATATTATGGATATTCTTTCTGATTCTAACTTTAGACAAGATGTATTTGATAGATATCAGATACCTACTGATGCAAATATAGATACGGAAACTCTTAATAATATAGTTAATGGAATAAACAGCTATACTTCAAATATGGCTGCTATTGAAGAATTTGAATCAAAGCTTGAGCATGAGAAGAATCCTAATAATACAACCGAAAGCACAGTAGAGCTCGAACATGTAGGAAGGTTATCAACTCTTATTAATAGAAACGTATTTGAATCAAAAAGAAGCGAATATGATAGGATATTTGGACTTAATGAGTTTATAGATTATATAAACGGGAAAAGAAAGACAGTTCCGGGTTTAACATTTGATGATTTTGTAGCAATAGCAAACCTTTATGTTGATGGCAGAATAGGTGAGACTATATTTCATAATGATGTATTTGGTTCTAACTTTAATATGAAAAATATACGTCAAGCCGTATCCAAAATGGAGAAAGCACTTAATGATGCATTATCATCAAATAGGATTGATTCTGAGAATACAGTTAAGTATAATAACTCAAATATACTGCTTGAGACATATAAGTCTATTGTTGATATCTACAATAATGACGCATCCCTTCAAGAGTCTATGCGTAAAGACTTAAATGAGCTCTATAATGATGATAGGTTCTCAAAAGTAGACACTACTATAAATAAATTTAATGGGTTAACTGGAAACTTTGGCTTAAAAGAAAATCTTACAAATAGTGAATCGAAATGGTACGATAGGGAAGGTGTAAGGCAAAACATTATTGAGGCCGCGACTCAGCTTAAAGGTAAAAAAGATGGTGGTAATGCCATATTTATAATAGACGATAGCATTGCAGAATCCAACACTACAGACTCAAACGATAGGCCAGTAATAGTAGCTGTTGAGGTTGAGGATGGTACAACAAATTCATTTAAAGCATACGGAAAGAGTTATATTAAAGTTGGCTTGTTGCAAAACTCAAGAATTAGCGCGCAACAGGAAAGGAATGAACTTGACGCGTTAAGGGCTACCTCTATTGTTGATAAGGACGGAATAGTCACAATAAAGGATAAAGACGGCAATACTATACCATATGTTGCAACAGGCTTGAAAGCTATCACTACAGACAATAATAAAGGGAATAAAGAATCTTTGTCAACACAAAGAAAGTCTGTTGTTGATGTGCTTGAACAGATGTTAAACACAAGCGATATAAATATCATAAGACAAGAGTTAAAGGACGGAACAAAAGTAAGATTTGTTACTGTCAAGTATAACTTTAATCAATCGACAAATCAACTTATTGTTTATTATAACGACTTTGAGGGTAATGAAATATCCGAAACCTATAGTATAACAGACAATGATAGAATTGAATCATTGAGGTCTAAAAAGCCAAGCCCGTTGGTTGGAATTATAGATAGAAATGGAAATCTTGTTAAATTCTTTGTTAGGGAACTTAATGATTACATAATAACATCAGTGGACAACAATGGAAATAAAATACGTCTTAATATAATAGACGCATTAAATAAAGTCAATATTCTTTCAGCAAAAGGATTAAAAGCTTCAAATCCAATCAAGTCTGCATTGATTGAAATTAGGCGCACTTTAATACCTGAGGATTCCGAAAGTATAGATACTTTAGTAAAACACATATCAAACTTTATAAATGATGGCGAGAATGTAGAGGAATTTAACAAATATGTTAAGCCTATAGTAGATAAGATGAATAAAAATATAGGAAGACACGTAAACCTGTTACAACAAATAGGTGATAAGATTCCTTATATTTGGTTTAACATATCTCTTTTAACACAAAATAAATCAAAAGGAGCAGACGGAATAAGTCTTAGGTTATCTTATAGCGACATGGATAACAAGTCTGGTTTTATTGATATCCCTATAAGAAATTTACTTGGAGCTATAAAGGATATTAATTCTGATACCCTAATCAATCCCGACACCTCTTCTTTTTTTGAAAACAACTCAATAGAAGGTGGTAGTTTAAATTCTGTAAATATGGATATACAGAATATTTTTGCAAAGGCTATCCTCGATGATGATATGAAATCATTTAGAAAAGTTGGAGAATATAATATAGCAAAAGCACAAGTAGTATATTCGAATTTAAGCACATACGAAGGATATAGAAGCAATCTTACAAAAGAAGACCACGAGAAAGAAATAGATAAGGTTATAGGTAATAATATGCTTATCGCTACAGATATGGTTCCAAAATCAAAGAAAGAAATATCTGGAGTGCTACATACTGAATCAAAATCTACCAATGATAATCTTGGCAATACAAGTATTAATGAAGCTGTAGCAAAAATAGAAGAGCATATACTTACCGATAAAAAACTTGAAAGCAAAGGTATTGGTGCCACCACGTTTATACGAGATAAAGCTGATGAGGATTTATACTCAAATATAACAAACGAAACATACGGTGACATAGCGAAATCTATAGGTACTTCAATAGATAAGTTGTTTAGGGTGATAATAAGTGAAAGAAATAAAAATAAGAATGCCACAGTAAAGGAATTGTCTGATTCTGTACACAAATGGGTTATTGAGAATACAAAGAAAACTAAGGATAGCAATAAATTCTGGGGTAGTTTCCCAAGTATTAGTAGGAATGATATCCAATGGTTTATTGAAAACTTCTATGAAAGTGTAATAAAAACAATAGAGAGTAGAGGTGAGACTATACTTCCTAATGAGTATATGTTTACAGAGACTATATATAACGAGAATGGTGAAAGTATAGATAATCTAACTTGCGTACCAGATATGATTACAGTTGATAAAAATGGAATGTATCATATATATGATTATAAAACTGTAAGAATGAGTCTTGGTGCAAACTCTACATATACAAATAGGAATGGAAAACAATTTATAATAACTGGATTTAGTAATAATAAGGTTGTTAATAAATGGAAGCAACAACTTAATCTCTATAAAGCTACAATAGAGGCCTCTACTGGCAGAAAGGGTAGTGTCGCCTCTATGGAGATTATACCTATAGTTGTCGCTTATAATCCTGAGGGTGCATATGATGCGTACAATAGAGATGATATAGATTTGTCAAGAATAGGTAGAGAAGTATCAATATTTAAACGCAAAGACGGAAGCGAAGTACAAGTAACGCGCGATAGTAGTATCTATAATAATTTTATCAACATAGAGCCTATGAAACTATCTGATATAAAATCTTACGATTGGGTTAATAGAGAGCCAGAAAAACCTGTAAATAAAGATGTTGGTATAGTACAGGTTGGTGAGTTTAAATCTAATGTAGCGCAGGATATAGACGCGAATACTAAAGAAATTAAAAATGAGGACATTCTTGATAGTACACAATGTGGAACGTTAAATATCGATATGAATCAGAATGTGACACTAGCTGGTACTGATGATATTTTAGGAGGGTTTGATTAATTAGTTATCAATAACGATAAAAAAATAGGGATAATCGCAATGATTATCCCTATTTCCGTTTGTTTTGTCTTTATTATAAACATTAGCATTGCTGCTTGCGATTTATTACTTAAACCATAATCGCTCCTGAGTTGGTATGCCTAACTTACTATTAGTCTTTTTATATCTATCAGCGACTTCTTGTGAAGAATAGAAGTCAAGCACTGTTATTTTATGCCCATTAACTCTTGCTATAGTTTTGCCGGGACCATCTAGTTCAAGTTGAAATTTCTTTAAATAGAAATTAATCTCTCTTTCAAAAAATCCTCTTCTTGTAGTTTCTTCTGCTGATATAAGATTCTCCAAACCGTCAAAAAGAACTTTAAAACCACCTGAGAATATAACAGCATTTGACAAATCAACAACTTCTCCACCCATTGCTACAGCATCGTTTAGAGTAAGCGCTTCACTAGATATTCCACGTAGAAGCTTATAAGCGAATCCACAGAAGTAATACATAGGATTATTCTTGTCATATGCTATATTACGCATTTGTAAAGCATCATTATGTTCATTCCATTCTTGCGAGCCATACTCGTAATATCCAAGTATATACGGCTTCCAGCCTTTAGTCTTATTACTATCGTAGTATTTATAGTGTATGCCTTTATCTATTACATAGACTATATCTCCTGCTTCTGCATTATCTGGAAGGTCTTGTAAGTAATATTGTGGATAATCAAGACTTTCCATATCGCTTGTTTTATATAGACTTCTTTGACTATTCCTTTTTGGGTATCCTTTCTTCTCCCAACGGTTATAATCTTCTTGATAACCATCATCATCAAACGTCTCAAAATCTCCGAATATACCGGGCTTTCTATATTTATTATGTTTACCCTCTCTTGCCTCTTTCGGTTGAGACATTTTCTCTCCCATTGACTTACGGTTTCCTCTACGGAATTGATATGCAAGCAAAACAAGAAAGAGATTAATTAAGTTAGAGATTGCGCCAAAAGATAATGCAGCAAGCTGTGATGGGTCCCAACCGTTTTTTGTAAGATACTTTTTAAGCTTCTCATTCTTTAATGCGAAAGGAATAAGCATTGCTGTTACTGTAGCAAGTCTAAACCTATAATCCTTAAGGAAAGTCAAATCTTTTGTTGACGGATCTACTTTAGGCATAAACGCTGTAGTTAAAGCAAGGGCTTGTGTATTCATTATACCTGACATTAGTTTACCAGTTGACATATTGACATTATTAAGGAAGTCTCTCTGTATAAAAGCCATCAACCAACCTTTCATCTTAGCAAAAGCACCACTGGTTGCATTAAGCTGGAATTGAGTGGCGTTTATAGCTCCATAATAACCTTGTGAAATTGCTATATATTCATCAACTTCATTTATGAAATTGGCTTCATCATCTACTGTATAACTTATTCTTTTGAGTTCATTGCTAATTATCTTTAGTAATTCCGATTCATCCTTATAAGAGCCATCTTTATTTATAAGGTTAATATTGATATCAGCATCTTCTGTAGTTCTTCTGTTATTACTAATAAATTCAGCTAGTGCAGATATGTAATCATTGTCGCTTGCGTGAAGAATAACAGGAGATGAACTGTCATTATTATTCCTTATTATATCATCAAGAGCTTTTTTTGCTTCCTTAAGAAGATTAGCGTATATTACGTTACGCCTATCCTTAACTAAACCTCCTTTAAGTATAGGATTGTTATCTTTATCAAAATCATAAGTCTGCTCAAGATTGAGTTTCTTTCCTGTAAAATCATAAACAAACCTACTCTTAAGATAAGTTCTATATATTATAGCAATAAGTGATGTGTCAGTCAAGTCATAGTTTGCCATCAAAACGTTAGTAAGGTGTCTGATCGGATTATACCTTTTCGAAAACTCACTTCTAACCCTTGGATTTCTAAACCTATCAAACCTATTCGTTAGTTTTTGATATCTATCCCAACTAACTTCCTTGTCTGTCACTTTACTCCAGATACTACCAGCCCAGTGTTTTGGATTAAACGTATCCTTAAACCAAGCCGAGATTAGATTTTTAGTCTTAAAGTCATATGTGTCACCAAAAAAGGAAGAATCTTTAAGAAATACACTTAATCCTCCGTATTTATTTTTAAGGGCTGACATCATATTAATACAGAGAAGCCTAACACATAGAATACCTGTTATTCTATTGAGTACCTGCATGAATTTTCTCCATCCCTTTTCGCGTATATCATTACCGTACACATATGTATTCATTATATCGTTACGCTCATTTTTACCAATTTCTTTAAGCCTAAGTGTATTGGTAAAATCTCCACCTCCTCTATTATCTGCCGTATAATCAAGTACTGACATGGACGAATACATCTGTTGGGCACCAAAGAATCTATAAGCCATATCTGTATAGGCAAATAGACTACCAATCAAATCATCGCTTAACTCGCGATTATCCTCAACATCGTTTATTCCGTTTATTGGTATTCTTCTCAATCCATCAGCGTAGAGAGATAACTCATCGTTAAATTCATTAAGCTCCGTATCTGTAGTTATATCTCCAAAAGCGTCTGATGTTACATCTTCACAAAGTAACTCGGTAAATTGACTATTGTACAAATCTACTTGGTCTAACCTATGCGATAAATACTTACCTATAAAGCTCTTTTTATATTGTGGCCTCTTATACTCAACAAAATGTCTCTTACCGCTAACGTCTCCTGTAGAGCCAAATTCTTCTCTTTCTGACAAGCATTCCGAATCAATAGCGCGCTTGTACTCCATAATCTCGTTGTATAAGTCAAGCCATTTGCCTCCATACTTTGCTATATTTGATTGAAACTCTTTATTTCTGTATTTTTCTGATGGTTTACCTATATTTGCATCTTCATAAGCTTCACGTATATAATCCTGCCATATAGAACTATTATCTCTATATTTATAGTATATACTTTTCTTCTTACTCGAAGGCATTCTTTGATAAACATCAAACTCTGTTACTTCTTTACCATTCTCATCTATAGTAAGCGTAGCCTTTGCTTCTTTTATAAACTGACTCTTAACAAGTCTATCTGCTACTCGCCTATCTATCCACATCTGCCTGCGATTATATTCAGAGATGTAGTAGCCGCTAGGGGTCTCATTTGTATAATCTACTGGTATCCCTGTATTTATATTATCAAGATACCAAGTATTATTTTTGGCGTGTACCACCGGCAAGCCTTTAATACTATCAATAGGAGCTATAACTTTACCATTTATTATGTAGTTTCCATTCTTTATTTCAACTTTTGGTGGGGCTATAACCTTTTCATAGAATGTATCTTCGTTAAAACCAGACTCTTTCAATTTGTGTCTTATATCTCTAAGTTGAGACAATTTATCGTCCCTATACTTCATAGATATAGTACGTCCCTTTCTAGCTATTTTATCCATAGCTTGGGTTAGAGAATCCTTTGAGAATCTTTTTGACCTTATAAAAGAGCTTAATCTACTAAGATTGCCTCCATCATATGAGAAATCCTTCATATAATTAGAAGCTAAATCATACATATCTACAGTATGAGATTTTTCAACCTCGGTGCTTAATCCGTTAAATACAATCTTAGCAGGTATTGTAGTATTATCTCTTCCATAGGTAAACTCAAGAAGGGATGCTGTAAATATTCTGCTATAAGCCATTAAGTTCATAGCTATTTTACCGTCAGAAAGTTCCTTATAGATATCATTTACTAGATTTAAAGTGTCAATCATAGAAGCAGACGGCTTGAGCTTATCAGCAACGCTATCTCCTAAGATTTTAGCTTGCTCATATTTAATCTCAGTATTTGAAGCCAATGATTTATAAGATTCGCATATATCCTTGATTGAATCAAACAACTCAATACAACGCATTAGGTTATCCACATCAGTTCTTGACATGTCTTCTATACGGAAGTCTTTTGCTAATATTCTACTTAATACTTCATAATTTGTTTGAAAACTCTTCCATAGAGTATCTATCGCATTGCTGGCTATTGTAGAAGCAAAAGCCTCATTCATTTCAGTTTCATTACGGTCTCCCAATAATTCCCCCGGTCTTAAACTCATATACTCAGACGTAGCAGCCATCTTGTAGCTTGCCTGCATAAGCTTGTTGTTGAGTATAGATATCCTCTTCATCGTTTGCTCTACAAACTTTGTGTTTTGGTTATCAGTGCGTAATGAATACAATTTAACAGGGTTTTCCAAAGCTTTGTCTATAGAGAATTTATCTTCGTTAAAAAGGAAACCACTAGCTATGACCTCTCCATATCTTTTAGCCAATGCTTTATCCCTCATAACCTTTGTAAGACCTAGCTTTGAGAATATTCCATGTATAAACGACTTGACTGAACTAATTAGGTTATTCCAACCACTTACATTTTGATTCTGTAAAGCTTTCTTTACAACTATGCCGGCCAGTTCCAAATCTATGTTTTTAGGATCAGCCAAAGCTAAATCAATCTCATCCCTTGAAAACATTGAATCTAACCTGTCTCTCTTCCTCAAATCAGCTATGGCATCTATAAGTCTTTTGATGGCCTGTCTGTCTCTTGTAGCCATTACTGCCAAGTGGGCCGCCTCTTCTATAAGAGAGTCATTTATATCATTACTATTTGCTGATAGTTGTATAAGATGGTATAAACCATCAGACATTTTTGAAGCATTCTGTGTAGAGAATCTGCCATTATAATCAATACTACCAACAAAATCATATGCTACTCCCAACTCTTTAAGCCTGTCTTTTATAAGACTTGTAAGCTTGTTATTTTCAATACGATTAGCAAGGGACTCCATAGCATCTTCGCTTCTTCTAATGATTCTAATATTTACTTTTCCATCATACTCATCAGATACACTAGGAATATAGTCTCCATTTGCTTGTTCGGTATTAAACTTTTCAACGATATTGTTTAACTCAGACTCATTAATTGTTCCTTCGTACTTTTTTGCTAGTTGTTTAAACTCACTTGATAGCTCAGTATCTAATCCTGCAAGTTTTAGAAATGAATGGGCAGTAATCTGCCCATTCAAATCGTATTCAGCATTATCCTTTGCAGCACTCATAAAAGTGTCGCTGTTAGCTATTTTATATAGCTCTATAGTTCTAGCTCTATCTTTTCCTGTTATTTCAAATAGATCATCCCAGAGCTTACTATCAACAAGCTTTCCATTTTTGCCTTTAACACATGGTTTTCTTACACAATAATCACTCATAATATTTATTATTAGCTTCCACAAACTATCTGATTGTTATCGTCAACGATGTTATCATTCTTTGTCTGTACCGCAGCACTGTTAGCGGCATTAACAGTATCGTCTACTGTGCGCTCGTTAGCCGTGATTATATCCAGACTTGCCTTTTGAGTTTCTTTGATATTGTACTTACCAAACATATAAGCATTATTATTATTGATTAAACCTTTAACATCATTATCTATCTCATTCTTTACAAGTACATATACTGCATTTACAGAATCGGTAGAAACATTATTTACATCAAGACCTTTGCCGAATCTAACTATATCTCCAGTGTTTATAGAAGCTGCATCGGCTAATGCATAGATGCTCCCATCGATATTTATTAAAGGTCTCAACGACATAATTTCTTTATTTCTGGTTAGACAACATTCGTCAAGTTGCTCTCCACTCAAAGATATAATATCATTGCTTTTATTATCAAGCTTTGACACATCTTTAATATGAAAAGACATTTTCTTAACTATGTTTTCGTCACCGCAATGCATCATCATAAACTTGTATATGTCTTCTGCTTTAGTATCCTCATCAGATAGGTTTATCTGGCTATTTCCGTCAAACAAGTCAATATAACTGTAGTTACCATCTGCATTCATATAAAGCATATCAGGATTAACCAATTCAAGTAGTTTATTCTTGTTTGAATCTAATCCTTTTGTGTAGTAGAAGTGCAAGAATAGGTCTTTAGCAAACTCAGGATATCTATCATATAGCTCCTTAAAACTATTTGCTAATCCTAACTTTTCCTCTTGAGACATACTGTATGAATACTTGATATCCATAACTTCGATGCTATCAATCTTGTCGCTATCAAATTTAACAAAATCAAGATTCTGCATGAAATCATTTGAATGTATAAACTCTATAAACTCATCTTCTGTACTTCCATTTAGATAACGTTGGTTAATCCCATTATCAGCGAATATACCAATAAAGTCGGAGATAAAGTCCTTTATGTATCTCTTGGCGTTTGATACTCCGTTTGATGATTTATACACGGGATTAAACAAACCAAAAGAAGAGGTTAGTCTTATTTTTGGAATATCATTAAGTATCATCTGTACCGTATCCCCACTTAAACCCCAAGGAGCTATCATATTAGCAGCATATTCTAGACGCTCGGAATAAAACTCAGACAAATAAGGTGTAAACTTCCTCATCATATAGTCTATAGAATATCTTGTTATATTATAAACAATATTCTCATACTCAAAAGGATGTTTTGAGTATTTGTTAAGGAAGTCGCCTAAGTTTTTGTGAATCTCATTGATGTTACCGTCTTTACTCCAAGGATTATCCTTGTCGTTCCAATCGTTTGTTATAGGGTTTTCAAGATTATAATAAGATTCAATAGTTAAATGCTTAAGTTGTCTTCCTCCTTTCTGTATCGAAGAAATCTCATCTGCAAACCTTGATTTAACAACGTTGGTTGATGTATTCCTTGTTGATTGTATGAAGCTACTAAGTTCCTTTGAGTTCAATATAATCCTATTGAATAATATAGCTACCTCTGTCTGCATATTTTTAGATGATATGTTTTCAGGATTGATTATACCTTCCATAAGATTGTTTTGAGTCAAAGCCATAGGGGAATACTCTGTATTGAGTAATCTATCAACATTTGCAATACTATAATCTTTACGTAACACAGCTTTGAGTGCGGTTGATACGTTATTGATTCCATTATAACGCATATACTCACAGGTTTTCCTTATAATTGGTTGGTTAAACAACAAGGCTATATCGTCTGTAGTATAACCAAGCCTTAGGAGCATTCCTGCTGAGTCGGCTGTTATCGTATTTAGATTAAGATAATTTAGCACTGGGTCTTTAACTGCATCAACAGAAGCTGCAAGCATCTCAGATAAAGCTTTAAGTGTATCAAGATTATTAACGCTTGTGTTGAGTAGATTACAACCAATCTCAGATGTATTTATGTTTGATGTATTGCCATTAAGCTCTTTAATATTATTAGAATCAGCAAGGCCACCAAATAAAATCCTACTGTCATCGTTGAATCTTAGAGTTTTAAGTCTTGAAGAAATAAACGCGTTTACGTTATCATTAGCAAATATACCAATTAAATCACCGGCAGCTTGATTCATCTCCTTAAATATAACAGAAGTTTCAGGCTCAGAATAGTCATAATCCTCATTATAATCAAGGTTTTTCTTTTCCTTGAGAAGATTCTTAAGATACTCATAGCCATTCTTTCCTTTGATTTCCTTATATTCATCGGTAGTTAGCAAGCCTTTAAGATATATTTCTTCCGCATGCATTGATACTCTTGCAAACCTTGCAGACTCACTTGCGTTCTTAAAACCACCTATAGCTATTCTATCAGAAGAGGTAGATTCGTTGGTTAATACAGATAAATACATGTCTACGAGCGCGTTGTTTATATCGTCTATAGACATATCAAGTACATTTTCTACATTATAGCTAAATCCAGCCTTAGGGCCTTCTATTTTAACGCCTTTTAAACCCATCGACTTAAGAGTTTCGTCAAATATCTGTGACTTAGATTTATCAAGGGTTACTAGATTTGTCTCATTCCAATAATCGTGCAGAAATAACTTTTCTCCCGGTTGTTTACCAAGACTTGCCCTTAACTCATCTTTTTCTGTCTCTGTCATAGAGTCTGCTTTAGCTTTAAGAATAGAAGATACCTTCTTACCGAACTCACTTCCTGTATAGAAATGAGTCCAAACATCATAATTATCTATGTTTTCATTCTTAACACGATAATTATGTCTCATCAAATAAAGCTTATCTATATCAAAGTCAAAACCGGCTATTGTAGTGCACTCTGCTGGTAGCTTGATTGAGTTTGCGCAACCCTTCGGTGTTACCCTCTTGACGTGTAAACGCATCATGGAATACTCCTTTTCTGTAGGTATTCTATATGCTACAATATCAAGTATGCCGGGAAATTTCTTTTCTATAATAGTGTTGCCATCTTTATCAGTCTTAAAAGTTCCGTCATTATTAACATAAGTGTCATAATCAAGTTTTATCTGTCTACCGTTTTGTTCCTTATAAGAGAAGTCAAAAGGTATCTCGCATTCGTAACCACATAGTTTACCATCTTCTATGATTGCATTTAATTCCTGCGATTCAACCCATTTATTACCAACTCCAAGAGAAGATGCTTGTACTACACTTCCACCGGGTACGGTCTGTCTTATAACACCTCTTCTAAACATGCTTATAAGCATACTTTCGATATCGTTGGCACAACTAATTTCCGAGAAAGGTATTATAGGCTTTCCGTTAGAATCTAGTGTTATTCTATTAATAATAGCAGGGTTTGTTCTGTCATTATTAAGCAGTGAAAAAGCTATGTTTCTTGTCAACCTCTCACTATTATTAAGAGTGGAAAGGAATCCTTCAAAAGACTTAGCATATTTGGCTGATTGTAATAGATTGAAATAAACCTTGAATTTATCCCCTTCAATCTCGGTCTTACCAATCTTATATATAACATCATCTTTTATTGCCGAGTCAATTATTTTTCTTCCTTGTGTACCAAATATTGATTCTCCGTCAGTATGGTCTGGTATATTAGATTGAATAAGCATGGAATCAAGCGGTAAACTATGGATTGTGCCTCCATAAGTCTTGCCTGTCTCATCACTAAAATATTCTATCTGTTGACTCATTATCTCATCAAAAGAAGTAGAATCGTCGTTAGGAACTCTCAAATCAATCTTAGAATCAGCTATTAATCGTCTTTGCTCTGCCGCTGTAGGCACATCTTCTCCTTTAATTATTTCTCCATTAGCGTTTTTACCATCAAGGATTTCACCGTTAGCTCCTACGTAACTTCCATTAAGCATCTTATATTGTAAATCATATTCCGAGAAGCAACCCTTCTTAACGCATTTTGTAGAAGCAATTAAATCAACGTTATTGCGTTTCATCCACATACCCATCTGGCGCAATTTGCTTCCATTAGGATACATTTCTGGTACTATAGGCACCTCAGCATATTTGAGTTGGAAAGGAATCCTTTTGCTGCCATTTATTTCGATACCGTCATTAATTGGCTTAATCGGTTGCATCACAAGCATAAGGCTATTTATTCTTGACATAGACTCAGCTGTAAGATTACCTTCGGAGTTAAAATTTGAAGCAGTACCTATAATCTTATTTATCTCTTGATAAGCCAATTCCTTGTTTTTATCCCAGAAAGGCTCTCCAATGCTAAGCAGTATCCTTCTATAAGAATCAAGTGACCTATATGCTTCACCATCAGTTATAGTATTACTGTCAAACTGCTTCATATAAGAATTAGCAGCCTTAGATGCTTCACTTTCTGACATTGTTTTAAGGTAGCGTTTATACATTACGTTCCACATTGCCTTTCTTGTACTATCGCTTACTCCAATAGATATATCATTGAAATAAGCCACTTTCTGCGTGAAATCGTTACCAAATATAGGTTTGCCATCAAGATCAACAGCGTCTCTTATTACCTGATAACCATTAGTAAGTATGCCTTTATTTCTCTTTTGCATATCTTTAACACCTGCGAAAAATATAGGGGATACTTGTGTTAGGTTAACTATATTCATCATGCCAAACTTATAGTTCAACCAAAAATCACGTAGTATCTCAGTTAGTTTCTCCTGTGGATTTTCAGAATTGCCTATGTATTGTTTAAAATTAATATACTCTCCATTATCGTTAACGTCAAGTATGCCATTATCTTCAAGAAACTTATAGAACTTATTGAATTGTCTATCAAGCTCAGGTTTTAATATATCATCAATAAAAGTATTCCTATTTATGATGTTACCTGATTTATCAATAAGTTTATCCCTTTCTTCTTTTGATAGATTATTAAGAAAATCAACAGTACCAAACTTACTTTCATTTCCTTTCTTTGTAAGAGTCTCCTTATCGTTAGCTTTCACTATAATACCCGATTGTTGCCAAGACTTGATAACCTTTTGCATATTAACATCAGATATAAACAGATTATATATACCATCGAGGATTTCACTTTCTTCATAATGAAGCAGTCTGAAATACCTTGAAGCGTTATTATCGCCTGTTATAAAGGAAGGTATAAAAGCAAAGTTATTCCTTGGGATTTCCCCTCCCTTAAGCATCATAGGAGTGTTAAGTATAGGAGTTCCAGTATATTCAGGTTTGGCAAGATTGTTTAGATAGGTAGTTATATCCATTAATACATGTTGCCTCCTATCGGTTCTTTCCGCCTCTAAATCATTCTCTCCCATATTGCGAATAACATCTATTTGATTCCTAAGAGATGTATAGTATTCAGATTGACCCGAAAGATAGAATAAATCACTAAGTATTCTATTATAAATAACAGGTTTATTTCCTGTAAGGTTGGCAAAGACGGGGCTCTCAAGATATTTTGACTTAAGGAAATTCCTTAAATCATTACCGTTAAGAGTATGTATTCTTTTAAATACAGACGTAGTACTTGAAGGTGATATTCTTGACGTCTGTCTTTTCCCTGCAAAGGTAAACATATTCTCAGTTGCAGATTCAATGCCGCTCAAATCAGCCATACGGAGAAGTACTTTATAGTTATTTTCTATGGTATTATTATTGGCAAACTTAGCAAAAGAGCTAGTAGTAGTACTAAACCCAAGGTTACTAAAAAGAGTCTGAAATGACTTAATCATAGCCTCAAGGTTTGCACTGTTGCCCATTATTGATGCAGCGGTGTCAGAGTTAATCTTTATGCCAACCCAGTTGAACATATTAGTTATATATCCAATCATTGAGTTATCTGTAGTAATAACAGGATTACTCATTGTCTTTGCATCAAACAAATTGCCTGCTACTGGGTACTTTCCATTTTTGGCATAATAGATAATACAATCGTATATACCGTCGGTTTGATTGATTAACTTCCTATACATATCGACCCTATTGCAATAGATTGATACGTTTATGCCACCATTGCCACTCCCTTTTATATTAAATACTGAGAGGTTTGTGTTCTTACCATAAAACAATCCATTCTTGAAAGACTCGAATAAATCTTTTGCTCCAGACCTATTAAGTATAGGGGTAGAATACGAATAAGTTCCATCCTTTTGATACTCTTTAACTGTACCTATAACCTGCTGGTGATACTTATTAAAATTTGATACAAAAGTATTTCGCATCATAGGATTATTGCGAAGCACGTTAGCTATAATTTTGTATTTCTTACCAGATTTTTCAAGTCTTGATATAATCTCTTCACCCGTAGAGCAATCTCTTGTTATATCGAATATTTTCCTACCAACAAATTGAGGATTTGATAGCATCTGCATACCGGTAAGTGTAGTTGTTTTCTTCTCCTCAGTAGTAGTTGCTATGGGAAATAAAAACTTTTTATCTTCATTATTAACTAAAAGATTATTATCAATAATATTAAATGCTTCTTCCTCAGGTATAGAAGAATCTTTCTTTATAATCTTTCCATCAGATAGTTTAATGTCTTTTGTGGCAATATAAGACGTATTTTGTTTTACCTCAAACGAAGGGGTCATCATAAGTAGTCTGTTAACGCTTGCAGACATACTACTTATTGGATTAACCTCATCTGGGTCTACTTGCCAACCTTCCTGCTGAGATAACTCCATATCTTCTATATTTGCATCTGTATCGTTAGTAGATGTAGAGGTAGTACTTATTGATAAGTCGCTATTTATTCTTATATTGTAAATCTTGTTTATTATAGGGATAGCCATAGATGCTACCTCGTAGAATATGGAATCATAGTATTTACCATTCATATTGATTCCAAATACTCTTGAGGCTAGACTATTTATCTTTTCTGCTCTTTCTATATCGCCTTTATTGATAGCATCAGCTTTGTTATTGCTTGCTAGCAAAAGCATATTCTTCATCACGGTATCAAAGAGTGAAGCAACTCTATCTGTAGTAAGTGTATTTGTATAATCACTTATTGTTTTGCCAACACGTTTGCTTTCGTTGCCTATAGCACCGATAAATAGATTAACTATATCAGATTTAAGCTCTGCAAGCTCCTTACCTGTGACGCGCATATCAATCATTTGTTGATTTTGAGCTTCTTTTGAGCCGTAAGCCTTAATCATAGCATTCTTGATAATCCTTATATTTTCAGACATATCAGGTTTGCTATTTATAAAAGAGGCTATATTTGTCGCAATCTCTTCGATTTGTTTATCTGTATATGTATTACTGTCATTTATAACCAAATCTTGTCTACCTATTCCTTTGACATGAAAGTTATAAAGACGTATCATACTATATATAGACTCGTTAGTCACACCGTCGCCAAGCACTTGATGTCCTAAAGATGTCTTTACAGAGCGTAATCTCCTACCTACTCGCGGATATATGTTACACGGATTTAACATATTATGTTTAATATTTAGTTTTTTTTGTTTGACAAATATACGGACAATCTCTTTTAAGACAATCCATATTAAATAGTTGTTAAATAAAAAAGGTGTCAATATTTGTTTTATTGACACCTTTAAAGTAATTAGACTATAATAAGTCTATATAATCACCAAGGAGAATACTTATCTGTTCGAGCAGTCTATCTTTGTCTTTTATACTCATGCTACGATCAGAAAGAATCCACCTTATATATTCATCATAACGATTAAGCATTGACATTACCCGAATCATCTATACCAACCGTAATTAGATCGTCTGCATAAGGGAGGGTTTTAATCCAGTCGCAGAATATATGCCATTGAGGAAGCCTGTGGTTTCTTCTTTGAATATATATCCTCCTTAGTGTCTGGTAGGAAAACATCTGCACCCTTTTCTGCATGGTAGCCTCGGTAAGGTTCTCCTTAAGCTCAAGAAGTTCATCTGTAGCTAAGCCCTTGCCTTGAATATGCATTGAAGATTCACTACTAAGTCTTTCTATACCAATGCGATAAGTATCCATTTCTTGCCAAAAATAGCGAGGAGCGTTAATTATAGCATATACATTTATTCCACGCAGGACCTTTGCATGCTCATCGCCTCTCTTGATAAGAGTTAACATCAAATGTAAATCCTTTGGATTAAGTTTAATGCCGCAAGCTGTGCTGATTTTCGAATCGAATCCACTCTTTTCCTCATCACCTACAAATACGTGACTAAAATACACATCACTTCTGCATTCCTTGCCAAAAGGAAGTCTTAATGCTTGTAATGCTGCGCCGAATCCAGCAATTTCAAGCGTCTTAACGTTAAACTCATTTACTGATTTAAATCCCTTTTCCATTTGTGTTTTTCTTTCTTGCTTGGTTTATAGTTATTCCTTTTCTTTTTATCAAAGCGTTCATATGATTTATTATCATTTTCATAACGCTCTATTTGTCTCTCATTAAGTTTAGCCATAAATTATTCCTCTACTACTTCAAATTCATCAATAGACCAACCTTTGACTTTCTCATAAGGAAGGTCAATTTGGTTTTTAACTGCATCTATAAGTGTAGGAGTATCAAATTTACGTTCTATATCAGGATTGCCATCCTCATCAAATCCGTAATTGATTTCTTCATAATCTCTAACGCATATTCTTACGTTTTTATGCAAAGTAATAGATATGCAAACATCAACCATAACTGGAGTTTTGTTATCATTATAAGGTGCATTACTCTCTTCCATTGGAATTTATTTTTAGAATTTCGTAATCAATATAAACCTTTGCTTTTTGTAAATCTTCAATTGCTTTATCTCTAGTTGATATGCCGTTTTCGAATTTTTTACCTGCTCTCCAGATATACTTTATAGCGTTACCGAGGTTGAAATCAAACTCTTGCGCAACATCTATACACTCAAGACCGCTCTTGGTTTTATAGTAATCTTGATGTTGAATCTCCCTTTCAACCGGCTCAACATCACCGCCGGTTTTAAATCCAATTCTTTTCATTTATTTATGTTTGATAGTTTTGATGTACCAATAGGTACATTACTTATAAATACAATCTCAATATCTTCGTCGAGGATATTTTCAAGAACCCTTATATACCCATTATATTCAGCGTTGTTATTAACGTAAAGCAAAGGATAATCCCATTCTGCTATACACGTATTATTAGAATATAATCTATCGCTATCGCTTTTAAGATATTGATTTGAGGCCTCCTCACGTTGTGAGAATAATTCAATAACTCTACTATTTCTCATTATAATAACTTTTGTTGTTTTACAGTTAGCTCAGAATAAAGTTGATATGCTTTATTTATATACCACATCATGTCTATATCTTTGTATTGTGCTTTCCCTAATATTATCCTACTATAGACAAGTTTAGGCTCTGATACATAATCTCCTTTTATATAGAGAGAATAACCATTTTTAGTTATCGTAAAACAAATATTAGAACCTATTGGATTCTCAAATAAACCATCACGTTTAATGCAAAATACTTTATCTTTTCCAGCATTTTTGCTTATAACATATTTTGATGTGTCAATCATACACATGACATCATCTACGGTTTTATTATCTGTTATAGACATTATGACAGCTATAGAGGAAGCCAAAGGGAATTTAGATGAGCCATATTTAAAGAATCCACTTGTAATAATATTTGAATTAGAATCAACAGCAAACCAATCATTTATAGAATACTGGCAAAACAATTTGTATTCCTTGAAATTAAGTTGTATGTTATGCTTTTCCTCCCATTCATCAAGCTCTAAACGTGTAGTATTCTTTGTTTTTTCTGACATGAATACTATACCATCGTTATTTATTTGTAATATATCTACATTTCCAAGCGATTCAATTAAGCTAATAGTCTCAAGTGCAGACATTATCTTTATGGACATAAACGCTTTAAAGTCGTGTACGCCAGAAGTTTCAAGCATTAGACTACCTATAAAAGAGTTAGTGGCAAGTTTGAATTGTTTTGAATATGTCTTACCCGAATCGTTACAATCTCTAAGTTTAAGCATTGTTTCTAACGCATATGAAAACGCATCTGGACTCATCTTGTCAGGCGTTATTTTAAAATTTACAGCAACAGAGGGCCATGCTGATTTAAAATCAACATAATAGATATGTTTTGATTTATTATCAAATACACCTTTTTCTGCAAATCCCTTAAGTCCACCTAATGTAAGTGTTGCTATATTTCCGGGTAAAACTACAGATAATACATAATCTGGATTTATAATGATATTTCTTAACTCTGAAAGAAATGCATTGTTTCCTGCAAAGTTAAAGTTGTAACTTTTTGGTATTATGTCGTTTATGGATATACTAGAATATCTGTTGTCTATAGGTTCAAATGTTGATTTTGTGTTATAAAATAACTTAAATAACTTCATACCTATAGTGGTTATGTTATCGTTCATAACACGTATTGGATATTCTCTTTCTATAAACTCTTTAAACAACACATCAGCAGTTTTTGCCTCAAGAAGCTCATTATAGATTAAAGCATTACTTTTTGATAACTCTCTTGAATAGGTGCGCCTATCAGAAAAACATCCTTTAGGTACTGTAAGATTATCGTCAACAACTCTTCCAAGTTGTTCAAACACAGCATCTCTAAATTGTACTACACCTTTGTTGTAAAAAAGTGGTGCCAAATCAAAAGAGTTAAACTTATACGCATGCTTATAGTTTATCCAGTCCTGATAAGGATGAGTATGCACAATATTAGCAAATGAGTCTATCTGAAAGATAATATCACCTATAGACTTATTCTTTAACTCATTATAATTGATTATACAATAATTAAGTATTGTCTCATCATGATATCTTCCATTATATGCACACCAGTAAACATCGCCACACATTAGACTTGATATAATCTTGTCTAACTGATTATAAACTTTACTTATCTCATAATGGCGAATACCGTTTGTCTCGGTATTTACCATTGAGAAATCAATACAATCACGTTGTGTGACAACACTATAAGTAAAAACAGTTTTTCCAAACAGAATCATTTGATATACATATTTTTATTCTTGAAGTCTATTACGTATTTATATTCTTCAAAGAATGTATTACCTAATATTCCATGAATTTCTATACCCCAATCGTCAAAAGCACCGCTAACATCAAATACTTCAAATATTTCAGTAAACATCTTCTCTCCATTAAATAGAGTAACCCTATAATACTCATCTGGAACAACTTCTCCGTTTGCTGTAGTTATTGTTTGATGAGGCATTTCGTTTCCGTCTTTATCAACAAGCTTTACTTTGTCAGCATCAGCCATAGATTGAACAACTCCAAGTTTAAGGTGAGATAAATTACTACCAGTATCTACGAGAAAGTTAAATGATTTACCTTTTCTATCCTTAAGCGTAACTATTGGAGTACCTGTCTTTTTAAATGTCTTGCTAAAACTAAATTTTGCTTGATTTTTCAAATTAAAATCATAAAGACTTTTTGCTCCGATTGCAGCAAGTAAAATCACAATAAGTATTATTGATACAACTGTAGCCATAATCCTCCTATTTTACTCCTGTTGAACCAAAGCCGCCCCTATCTTTTCCTCCAAGTGAATTAACCTCAATAAACTCAAATCCACTAGTGAAAAGCCACTTGATTTTTTGCCACACAGTTGCTTTCTGACTAAGATTTAACCTAAACTGGCAAATTCTATCGCCATAAGTGACGACGCTATCCCGAAGGAAATACACAGGATCTTTCCACTCATCGTTATCTCCACTATATGAGTTATCTATAATACCGAACGAGTTTACTTGTATGAATCCAAACTTCTTGAATGTACTGCTTCTTGACACAATATTGGCTTCAAAACCCTTAGGAAGCCTCATAGCTACGCCAAGAGGTAGCAATGCAAAATCATCTTTTTTGTATTCGTATTTTTTATACTCAGGACATACTTTTAGATCTATCCATTCACCTTTGTCTATAAACTTAGGGATATATGCACCTCTATTTACTTTCTTTATATATATTTTTTGTCTCATTTCTTTCTTATTTATCAAATTTAATAAAGCCACAGGTTTATACTGTGGCTTTATTGTACGATACGTAAAACTACTTCTCTACTTATTTTAATAAGGGACTCTCACCCTCCCGACATCCTTTTATGCCGTATTTAATAAATTAAACTTTGTTAAGATAATCAATTATGTCGTTTGGCTCTGTCTCTCTAACACCAATCGGAATCTTAGGATTCTCTTTGAGATAGTAATCCAGTTCTTTAACGATATTTCTCCAGTTTTTGCAAAGATACTCACCGTTCTTTCCGTATGCAAGGTTTGTTATAGATTTTGTGTCTTTGTATTCCCAAGCGAGAGGGTTCTTACTATTTCTATTGACTACAATAAAGATATAGTTGTTAATCTTAAAGTCTTTGAAATAGTTATCTTTGACTACATTTTGACGTAATAACTCATAGTATAATTGTGCCTGAATCATATAACGCCATTTGATAAAACTAAGCGGGAACTCATACTCAAGATGCGATGATGTTTTCAAGTCGCAAGGAGTTATAGTTTTTTCCTTGTGATTGATTAAACATAAATCCATCATACATCTCAGTTTGACACCTTCATATTCGCCCTTAAATTTTAGTTGATATTGCCTCTCGATATCATCTATTCCGTCCCGCCTAAAATAAAACTCGGTAGACGGTGATGTTTTTAACGCCTCGACTGAAGCTATGCAGTCGGCGTAATCCTGCGATGATACAACCTCTTTACTGCCGCAGCAAACCAAAGCATCAAAATAGTCAGAGCAATCCCTACGTATGTTGCGTATCCTTGTTGATTCATAAGACTTACCGGCATAATAACCGCATTCTGCCCCTATCCTAGCTATATCGAAATCATCTATATCTGATAGACTTAACGCATCAGGAAATTCATCGTTAAGACGTTTCGTGACAAGTATAAGTGAGTCACTTAATTTTGGGAAATCAACCACAGCGAATCTTTCGTTGAAAGCATTCTCACCGTCAGTAAGTAACGTGTCTACCATGCTGCCGAAAGTAAGCGATGGTGTGCTTATCCTGTCAAAAAGTGTAGGCAATCCTTTAAATCCCTCCCTGTCGAATCTAGCTATTGTTGAATACGAATACGCCTCATCCTTGCGGTATGTAGGCTCGTCAACTTTCCAGCTTATCTCGTAAAGACTTTTCATTTGTTTGTTGAGTTATTTTGTTAAACCATTCCATTGTTTTCCTTAATCCTTTAAGCGTGTGAATCTCAGCATAATACCAATGTATCGCCAAATCTATGTTTTTGAGAAACATTTTACGCTTATATGGGTGTAAATCGTTAGAGTATCCCTTACATTCAAGTACAAGAAAGTCATCACCTATTCTGACTACAAAATCAGGAGTATATTCCCAACGTCTTATTTTTGTAGGGCTTCCGTTTTTTGTGACTTGTGAGATTCCGTCAATACACCACGGTTTTGACGGAGTGAAACTATCCAGAAGGGTTGATGTCAAAGGTTCATACTCGGTATTATAACCAAGTTTAACCAACTCTTTAAATACTCTTGCTTCTAACTTTGATTTAAATTCTATACCGTTTGTGATATTTTCTGTTGCTCCAATTATTTTCCTATTTTCCATCATTTTATATAGTCAGTTACTGAACCAATAATAATTTCATTATAAAAAATACGCGTTGCATTCAAGAAGCTTTTTATAATACATTTAAGTAAATCTTTATTTTTGTATATGTTACTTATAACTATTTTTATGTTTCCAGTATTTTCATCTTTAAGAGAGAGGCAATATATCTTTCCTGTTTTAGAATATACACAGCCATATTCACAAAATATGTCACCATCGTCACATTCAAAATGTCCTATAAGATTTTGATAACACTTGTCTATAATCATATCAGATATAACTTTTTGAGACATAGGTGACACATTATATGTATTATTTCTGGCACAATATAAAGACATAGGTAAAATCAAATTCTTATCTCCATTTATAAAACAATATCCATCTTCGGCTTTTATAACGCAAAACCGTATAGATTGCATTGTCTCATATTTTAGAGACGAATGTTTTCCCTTTAAAGCACAGATTACACGTTCGCTTTTTGTCATCTTAATTCCTCCAATGACATTTTTATTGAATTATATTCTGTAAAGAAAGGAAGATTATACTCTACCAAATTAACATTGTTGTTCACATAGTTTACTACAAGATTGCATATTATAGAACCTATCATCATAGCCATATATGTTGTTTGTTTAAACGAGCATATTGTGCTGTCAGCATATCTATCCTCAAACATATAGTCAGCCTCATATCTCCTTCTAGATTCAATATCGTCAAACCTAAAACAAATTACTTGTAATGTATCCGCAGATAATCTACCATCTATGTATAAACCTTGAAATCCAGACGCTATAGCGCTATCATATACAGATTTTCTAGAAGACATTGAATCTACTCCAGAAATAACTATATCAAAGTTTTTTTGTATTGATGTATCGGAGTAAAATCGTAAAGTTGATGAGCTTATTTCAGTATTAGGAGAGAAAAGTCTTACATTATTAGATAATTCAAGAGTTTTATTACCACCTATATTCATAGGGCCAAAAAACTGTCCTGCCATATTATATACAGAAACAGTATCATTGTCAATTATATGTATTCTTTTTAGATTAAGTCTTGATAACGCAAGTACGGTCCAACTTGATATTCCGCCAGCACCTATAATTTCAACGTTTATTTTCGAACATGCTTTAAACCATGGCGCTCCACTGTATCTTTGCGTAGTCATAGCAGATATACCATAGTCTGATAATATCTTTATATCCACATTATTTGTATGTTCATCTTGTATAGAATCATTATTATTTTCTGTATTATCACTATTAATTATAAATGTATTTCCAGAGGAAGTGTTATCGTTTGTTCCGAGGATTTCGTTTATATCCTCATTTGTTATATTAACACTCATAATATTCAAGATTGTTATTTATGCATTCTAAACACATGTCTACATATACAGAACTATCAAGTTTGGAAAGCATGTCATAAAGTGCTTTAAGTTCTTCTATAGACAAATTCTCAATCTGCGAAATGATAAAATTATATATAGTTTCATCATCATCGTTTGTAATCTTATCAAGGCTGCTGTCAAATTTTAACTTTTTATCGCATGGAACCCAACCAAGAGAGGCTGTTGCCAATCTATTATATATTTGAGTAATCTTACCATTATCCACAATGTTGGATTTATCCTTAAACAATGTTGGGTAATCGTTTCTATGTGGTTTTTTGTCATCAAAATACAAGTGCTCTTTAGATATTGGCATTGCACTGTTTCCGGCAAGCTCAATAAGTACAGACTCTTCGCTGTTTTGCGGTATGATAACATCAAGATTTATCTTCTCTATAAACTCGTCGATAACAACGTTGTCTCGTGTCTCGGTTACATCGGAATTACCAAATGTCTTATAAGTCGAGGTGATTTTGCTTGACTTAATCTTTACCTTTCTTGTTATGGCTGCTACATACTTACCTTTGTTGTTTACAACTAAGGAGAGGAAATGATTCCTTGTCGAGCCTTCCTTTATTAGCGTTTGTGTATCTTCTCCGCTGTAAAAAGCATCCATTCGATTATGACTGTGTAGTAAACCAACTTGTTGATTTATAAGCATTTGACTACAAGCATAACTTATTATTCTTTCATCTTCAACAAATTCTGTATGCCCTCTTGTGCCAATATCAAGCACAAGGAAGTCAACCACCTCAAATATGATGTCTTTGTTTTCAAATGAACCTTTGTAGTTGTAATATAATACTCCGCTCCACTCGTTGTCAGGCAGTTTTGAGCACCACCACCTTATTTTTGATTCAACCTTTTCCGATATAATAAGTTTGAATCTGATATTGGATTCTTTTATTTTATAATTATTATTGTTCATTTTATTTATTATTAATAAGATAGTATCTATAAAGTAATATTATTAAGCCTCGTGCTACTTCTGGCCTTATAATATACGCTTCTTCATTTGACTCAACACCTATCTTTTTGAACCTAACATTATTACCCTTAAAATATATTAACGTTCTCATACCGTCACGAAGTATAGGGTTATACTGTGAATCAATGTATAATCTTCCATCACTTATAGCACCAACTATAAGATAGGTATCAATATCGCAACTATTATAATCTTTTTTGTGACGTAAATAATCAAGCGTTAGTTCTGTAAGTTTACATATAAGCGGTATTGTGGTACCGAAATTAATACTATATTTATCAATATATAAAGGCTTAATAGGGTTTATAGACATTATATAATTAAACAGATTTAATATATAATTAGGTGGAATATCGTTTACTTGTATTTGAGGTATAATATATTCGATTGAATACCTACTAACAACTTCTTTCATTCTTATATATGGACCTCCTGATATTGATTCAGTTCTAATATATCTATCAAGCTCTACAAGGAATAATCCGAATATATCAGGATTATAACTTGATGCAAGTGTAGCCATAGTTGACTTTATTGGTCCAGTACCAAGACATGGTACTTTATAACTCATCGTATTATCACATTGACGAGGGAGGTGAGAAAAAACATAACCACATCTCATCTCGTTAGCTGTAAGTGTCGAACGTGTCATATCAAACCCGACAAGGCTTGCGTTTTCAGTAAATGTGATTCTGACATATACATCATATATAGTATGTTTTTCATCTCTTTCATTTGACACTTCAACCTTATCCCAATATATTACAAGCCTTGGTCTACTAGTAAGCGTATCTTGTAAGTCAACGTTATCTGCTCCAAACATATTATCGGCAGCAGATTTTATGTCATCAAAACAATTCATATCAAATAAAAAAAGCCATATCCAAAGATATGGCTTGAAGTCTACCTGTCAAGAATGTCACTTATTTCCGACGTTGAGAGATTCCTTGCAATGTTTTTGCTTTTGCATACCGTGTAGCCCATTTTTGTAAGTGCGGCTATAACCTGCTTTAGAAGATATTCATTTGAGAATTCCTCAGCCCGCCTTTTGGTATCAGACAACTCCTTGGATTTTCTGTTGGCGATAAAACTCTTGAGGTTTTCCGTGGACACGCTGGTATACATGAGACCGTACGCGTCCTTTACCTCCTTGAAGAGTTTGTGGCTCTTTATGTAGTCGAAGCACTCCTGACGCTCCTTACTGATAGCTCCCGACGAAATCTTCTTGTTTGCGTTAGAGAGCTGAAAGACCAAGTCGTTGGTTACACTTCCCTTGAAAGGCATGTTTGTCGGGAGTATTGAGTCATCTGACTTATACTCAGCTTTGCTAACACCCTCATAGAAGGCCTGATTTGTATAGTCTATTCCTGCTTCATCGAGAAGTCTTTTAACGTCGGCAAGTGTTGTCACTTCAACATCGTTAAAGTCTTTTCTCGATTGTGTGTTTGTAGATACTACAATTACGTTTCTTTTCATGATTGCTTTTGTTTGATTGGTTTAACTAACAGTTCCTTTATTACCCTCCTGAACGTTTCGGAGCCTTTATTCTTGAATAAATCCGAAGGGTCCTTCGACTGGTATTCCGACGGAATCTCAACCATTTCAAGGTCGAACATACCGCATAGTCTTGACGCGTATATATGTCCGTGGTTTTCCTCCTTGTCGAAATCGTTGTCGAAGAATATGATTATCCTTTTGAATCTTCGCTTCAACTGGTTGATTACCTTCTCCTTCGGTATATAACCCTCTCCCTGAAGGCTTACAGACGGTATCCCGGTATTCTCCCAAAGGCACAACGCATCCTTTCTTGAAGACGTTATAAACAAGGTGTCACCCTCTTCTGGCAGTCGGGACCACAAGTCCCAAACCGAGGAGTCGTGTTTGCTCAACCATTTGAGTCTCTGTGACTCAGGCTGGTATACTTTGAGTGATACCTTATTATCCTTGCGCTCTACATAAACATAGGCGAGTCTGTCGGCGGGTATAACCTTTGTGTGATTGTCTCTTGTTATAAGGATATGGCTTATAGGGTACACATCGCCAAACTCAAGCCACTCTCTGGTTATTCCGTATGAGTTCCAATACTCCATATCATAATCAAACCATTGGCGTGTTCTGACCTGCAATACAGAGTCGGTTCTGCGTATTACTCTCTTATGAGTCTTGTTAAGTCTGATTGAATCTGGATTAACCTTATCCAAATCTCTCCATATCTTTGAGATAACCTCGTTGAAGCTACGGTTCCACATCTTACCCAAAAGGTCGAATATACTACCGTGCTCGCCCGTGCCGAAGTCTTTGTAGAATACCTTTATGCCGTTCGGTGAGAAGATGCTTACCGAAGCGTTTCTATCCTGTCTGACAGGGCTGTTAATAAGCGTTGGTAAGACGTCTATATTAAGATAGAACCTCATTATATCAAACTCTGAGATTCTTTTTAATAACTCGTCTATTCCAACGCTTATATTGCAACGCCTGAAAGCCATTGTAGTTCAATTAATACTCAGGAAACTCTTCCGGCATATCGTCATTATTGTCTGTCGCTGGAATCTCAGGTTTGGATTCTTCCGTAGCGAATGAGGTTGGCACTACCTTGTACTTATGTACAGGAGAGACGTCAAACTCGCTAGTCTTATAGCCTCCGTTGCTAACTCGGTCGTCAAGGCTTTTCTCAAACTGTTTAATTGCCGTCTCCATCTTTGACTTGTTTTTCACAAATAAATCGGTGTAAACAGCCTGATACTGCCTTCCGTCATTGTTGTTGCGTACTCCAAGAAGAATCTTTACCTCATTGTTTGATGCCATCTTGACGATATCCTTCAACTCTTGGATGTTACCGTTAATGATAGCTTTCACATCCTCAAGTACTCCCTCACAAGCATCAAGCTCGCTTTCTGTGCGTGTAACCCAAGAAGAAGTGTTCGAGTTATAGTATTCAGCGTCATCAAGACAAAGAAGTGCACGGATGAACTGCTCAAGATTAGCCTCACCAGAATATACCTTACGGTAAGCCTTATCTATCCTTGCCGGACCGCTCGCGTACTGAGGTATCTTGTTGGCGTCAATCTCGTCTTGTGTAGCCCATGCGGTTCTTCCATACTTGTCTATAACCTGATACTTTCCTGAGTTTGAGCCTTTTATAAAGGTATCGTTAAGGAAGAAAGTGAGGTTAGTCAATATCGGCTTATCTTCATTGACATTCACAGATAGAATAAAAGATACTCTCATCTGTTTCTCTCCTGCGCGTGCTGTTCCTGTATATACAGGCTCGTTCTGTACTGACGTGCCATAGATTGACTCCATCTCAGCCTTTGTAGGATTGACAGCGATTACCTTAGCGACACCCACACCGGTATAAAGTCTTCTTACAATCTCCTCTGAGTTGTTAGCGTGTTTAAAAGCCATAATGTATTCCTTTTTTTTATTGTTTAACTGTAAAGGTAGCTATATTTTCCGGATTACTCTGCAGGGTTATAGCTGTTTCCCTCAACTTCCGCGATTGCCTCTATGGCTTCATCCGGTATGGTGTTGTCGTCAGATAATTTTGTCTCAATCGGTTGAGTCTCAACCTCTGTATAGTTCTCAGGCTCATTTATTACAAGCTCGTAGTCTTTGATTCTCTTGAGCGCGTCTACTGAAGACAAACCCTCGGTAATACCAAGGATAGGCTCCTCCCAACGCTGGATTGTATGGTCGAGACCCTCAAGCTCCTCGTTTAGCGCGAGTATCTTGTGGTATACAGACTCTCTTTTTCTTCTCAGCGCTGAAGTCCTCTGCGCCACAGCCTTGATATCGGCTACTTCAAACCTTGTAAGTTTCTTAATCATGATTTTTTTTTGTGTTTGATTGATTTGTTATTGTTTTTCCTCGGCTATAAAGCCGTTGTTGCATTCGTATTCAGGTACCGCCTCGACGGTTGACGCGACCACCTTGTAGTAAACCTTCTCAATATTATTGTAGTCGGTATACAACTCTGTCTTTAACCTTCCTATGACATGTATGTTTTTACCTTTTGCTATAGCGTCAAAATCAATATCCTTGCCACCTTCGAAGGCTACAACATGATGCCAAGTTGTTTCTAATATTGGGGTTCCGGAATCCTTGTAAACAAAATTGGTGGCTACGCTAAAGTTTGCCACATGTTTGTTATCGTAGCTGATATTGGCTATTCTGACATCTCCTATAGTACCGATAAGCTCGATTCTATTGAGTTGCTGTGTTATCATCAGATAAATATTTTTGACATATCAACTGTAATGTTTCCGTTCTCGTCCGATGAGGCTACCTCAAACTTTTTACCTCTAAGATGTATAGGCCTTGCCTCTCGAAGAGTATCTCCTCCACCCTCGAAAGTTATATATGTTTTATTCTTATCACGATATACCATTCCAACAGCATCAGCTTCACCACAGATAATATCAGCGGATTTTCCAGCCAAAGCCATGGAGTATTCAGTCATTTCCTGACCGTTCTTTTGAATCTGTTTATCCTTTATATGAGATACCAATATGAGGGTGTCACATAACGGCTTAAATACATCAATCATAGCGCGTATAGCATTCCGGATAAACATCCATCCGGCTCCTTGCGGAAGCATTCTAACATCAGCTTTAGGGTCAGGAACTGGTTTGTTAGTTTTTGGGTCTTTATAGATTCTACCGTTAGCATCAAGTTTATACCCCCAATTTTGTCCAACCGAAGTGGCTCTGTATAACTGTGCGGCATAACTTAAACTTGCCTCTTCGAGACGAGTGGCGTTATCAATGGTGATGAATCTGTAGGGAAACTTACCGGTCTCTTCGATTTTAGCTTTGATTGATTTCGCTATCTCGAATATATCTCTTGCTGTTCTTGCTTGAACGCACATGACGCTTAATGCGCGGTAGCCATCCTCAAGGTCTATAATGAGGTTACTATCAAGGCTTGCCATCAGCGTTGACTTTCCCGACTTATAACCTCCAAATAAAACCATTAGTTTCGGGTTATAGTTTTCCACTTTCTTCCTTTCTGTTGGTAATTCAATCATTTTGTTTGTGTATCAAATGTTTAACTTTTGAAATCAATAAGAATAAGGCGTTTCTCCTGTTAACCACGCGTTCCACAAGGGTATTGTATTCCTGTGTGCGCGGAGGAGGCAACTCCTCGTAATAGTTTACGGCTCCGTCAAAATACAGACCTATCATTCCGTTGCTTTCTCCATCTCTGTTGATTACAACCTCAAGGAATCTCGCGTTACCTTTGAGTCTTGTGAGGTCATAACCTGCATAAGAGTTCATCTCAAAAGCGTAAGGGTTTGATAATCCGAGCATTACGTTTGCGTCCTTTCCCGTATATTTACTATCCGAGAGGCTAGCTACTGTAGGACGTATTTTATTTGCCTTAAACGCTTCAAGATTGCTAATCTCAGTTGATTGCTGTTGTACTACAACTGGTATATAGTTGTATTTATTCCTAAGCTGTATCAAATAACTCGATAAAGTGTTTATACCTTCCCTTAAATCTTGCTTACCATCAGGAGAGATTACATTTTGTTATCCTAAAGGTTTTTTATCCTTTAGTTCTCTATATTTCCATAGAGTTCAGCATATATTTTCATCCGCTTGGGATGACGAACACTCGTGGCGACATTATATTCTATTTATAGTTTCAGCCGCTATGCGTTACACTGCCGAAAATTGTTACAATTCGGTTAGCTCGGTATTAGCATGTCTTTTATATATTAGCATATCAAGATTATCATTAAACTTATCGAATTTTCTTTTTAGATATATATTAGAATCATCATACATATAATGGAATAGATTCAATATACTTTCTTTCTTTCTTTCTGAAAAACAATCTATACATATCATTCTTACATAAAGCTTCTCCATTAGGTACTTTCATAATTTTACCTTTTCTTAACTCTTTATTTATTGTGCACTCGATATTATTATCCACTAATATTTTTTGTATTTCATTAAGTATATTTATTGTAGAAGAACATATATTCCCTTTAAGAAATCTATTATTCTTATTATTACATACAAAAATGCAACCGTCTCCGTCAAAATATCCCCTTATGAAATGTCTTAAAAGATTTTGTGGCATACAAGGTATTGATAACTCCTTATAAGTTTTATTTCGCACAACTCCTAATTTCTCAAGATTTCTGCACACTATGTTTGAAGATATTACAAATCCAAATGATTTTCCTTCGGATTTAAGATGTATTTCTTCAGAAAAATAGTTTTTTATTCTTTCCACCATGTACTTATCATCTTCTTTAAGTCTAAAACCAGCTTGTTTGCCATTCCAACCGTCCGAAAGCATAAAACCTATGATATAGGCTTCCGTCTCATTCGTTATGGAATCGCAAGTCCAATTTAATTTATACCTTCCAATTCTTAACCTTTCTTTAACCAACAAGTTTTCCTTGTGTGTTCTTTTAGGTATATTAAACTTTTTGAAGTGATAATAACAATCAGTATTATATTTTTTTATCCAGATAAGCTATTGATAAACCTGAATCATACTCTTGCTTTAGTAATAAAGCAAACTTCCTTGAACCTCTTATTAAATTTGACATAATATAATCTATTAATAGACCAAAGTTAGTCAAATATATCGGGATTACAAAGTAATATAAAAGATTTAGCCTTCACCGATTTTGCTCGTTAATAATCCCAGAAATCACTAACTGGGACGCCTAATCTTTAAGCTGATATGATCTATCACAATCATTACGTACTCCTTGGGGTCATAAGGTATATAGTAATCAAATACATCCCTCTCGTCAACAACCTCTCCGCTATTGTTCTTCACCTGCAACTTCTTTGTATATGTCACACCATTATTCTCAGCGTACTTCTTGGACTGTTTATAGATACCATACGGGTTCTTATCGTCCAGAAAGGTTACAGTATTCTCAAAGTATTCAAGAATTGACTTATACGGCTCCTTCTCGAACATATCAAGAATACTCTCGTCTATAACCTTATCCTCCCTCACGGACTTGAGGTCGTTAGGTGTCTTTCGTATAGTCTTATCCGAGAGTATATACAATAGGTGGCACATAAACCTGAGAGTTATAGCTTCCTGTGTCTCCTCAAGGTTGTAATACAAGACGCGCAGATGTACCTTATCTGTATGATAATAAGAGTACAACACGGAGTTATAGAGGAACAGATAGTTCATAAGCTGTGTCTTGCCAACCTTGGTAGAAGCCGATATGAGGTAATACCTGCCCTGCTCTATGCCGGGGAAGTCATTGCGGAACCTAACAAAAGGTGATGGTATGCAGTTGACGTTACCGCTGAGGATGTTACTTCTTCTGTCCCTCAGGTTCTTTAGTATTCTCCGAATCATCCCTGAATCTGTCGATATATCTTAGGTTTCCGTAGATAACGTCGCTAACCTTATGTTGAAAGCGATTGAACGAGTCGATATACATCATCTGTTTCTTAAGATAGTCACAGGCGTATCTATATGCTTTCTTATAAGCCTTATTGACAGCTCTCGCCTTGGCTATCTTCTTGCCAGTTGACTCAACATAAGTGTCATCCTCTCTACAGTTGGACCATCCAGAGACGGTATATTCCCTGTATTGGTATGGAGTGAGCCTCAATTCTATCTTTAACTCGCACTTTGTGGTGCTAGCTATAAGGTGGTAGCTCTCCTTGACTACCTTCACCTTGATTGATTGATTTGTGTATGTCATCTTATTTCTGCAAATAAATTAGTCAAATTGTCATCCTTATTCTCAAGAACCGTAGCCAAATCAGACTCGTTATCCTTAAGTATAAAGTATTTGAGTATCCTCATGTGCGTGTTGTCGCCGTTGAAGCACTCGACATACCTCCGTGTGGCATCAAGTATCTGCTCGTCGGTATATTTGTTGCCGTAGAGTTTGAAAAACTTCTTCAACTTAAGTGTCACATCTTTGCGATTTCCCCTCCAAGCGTATGGAGCAACCTTGTAGCCGTGAGGAAAATACTCTCGCATAGCCTCGTATAACCTGTCGAGGCGCTCCTCTTTTGGAATATACGAGTCTGCATCAAGTAGAATGCTTTGTATATCTTCTATCGTGTTTACGGACGGATTTCCAAACATGTCAAGCATTCCTTTCGATTGCATCGAGAGGAACTCCTCCTGATACCCTCTCTTACAGGCTGTCAAAAACATAACACCGAGGACTTCGGCCTCGGTGTAGTTTCTATTGTTTGCCAAATCAGTGTCTATTACATATCTCATCGTAATCCATTTCGTTTATGTATTCCTTGTCTATGCCTTCAAGGGCTTTCTTTAGGTATTCCTCGTCGCGAGTCTGCTTGAAATACAATATGTATATCTCTGGTTCCTCGCTGCGGAGTATCCGCCCTAATTTTTGACAGAAACCTCTCTCGTTGCCGTCAAGCTGGATAATCATTCCTTTCTCTATATCAGGCAGGTTCTGACCTTCTGAAAGCATACCTACAGCATACAAGGAGTTTGTCTTTCCCTTATTGAAGTCGTCTATGAGCGATTGTGATGCATCTTTCTTTGAGTGTATAGCGTTTTTGCCACCAAGCATATCTGCCTGTAGGATATCTCCACAGAAGACTATATGACGATAATCTTTAAGAAACCTATCTATGATTGCCTTAGCATATTTTGTCTTACGTTCGGCAAGAAAACGCTTGCGCTCGCTTCCGCAGTGAAGCCACATATTTTTTACAGCTTCATTCTTTGTGGCTATATATCTTTTCTTGAGATACTCAAACCTCTCGCACAGATAGGCGTATTTAGCCCACTCGCTGCATTTGACTGTTAATTCAAGGTCTGGATACTTAGTCTTGTTTTTGATATATTCCCACCTGTCCTTAGATTCGCATATAAACTTCTTGCGCTTCTTTGAGTTGCCGCGGGTAACAACATACGTCTGGTCGTTACCGGATAGGTTTAGTCGAAGAGGTATAACGTTAATCCTAGGTTTTGGCAATATATCCCAGTCTATAGCCTGTCTCAAGGTTATGTTGAACTCATAGAAGTCACCAAACAGCTCTTTCAAGGCATACCTTGTCTCGTTATTTACGGTTGCGCTTAAGGCTATAACCGAGTCTGACTTGATTGTCTCAAGACAGTCAACCCTTATGTCTGTGGCTATATGGTGGCACTCGTCAAGCACAAGCACATCCCAAGAGGTGTTCTTGTACTTCTTAAGAGAGGCGTAACAAATAACCTCAACCTCAACCAAAGGCCTGTTGAAGCCCCACTTCTGGAACTCCCTCCGCCAGTTGTTAATATGCGCCACCTCAGCCGTGCATATCAAAGCCTTTCCTTGACTAATAGACGATATCTTGTTTATCGCCTGTTTTGTCTTGCCGCAGCCTGTAGCCCATGTATATAGTATATTTTTATGGAGCGACATCAATCTAATTGACTCGCTCTCAATTTCCTGTCTATTCATCATGTTTAAATATCCTTTTGATGAATCTCCAGAACTTTACAAATACATTTGGTCTGAAAGGTTCATAATCCTCGATGTTAAAGAGTATTTTCTCTGACATGTCAGGTAACGTAGCATTTACTGTCGTGTGTGACGTAAAGGTATTACCATCTGTTTTGTTTGTATCAAGCTCATTAACATTTATCTTTCCTGACTTGATAAGGTTGTAACGTTTTCTTGCTGCCTCTCTCGTTCTATGCGGATGGCTTTCAAGAAAGCTATCAAGGCCTTTTCCGTTTCTTTCTTGAATAAGAGTATAGAGACACATCATCTCCTCTATAGTCCATCTTGTTCTTATTTTTGTTTCCATTGTTTGAATAAATTAATAATTAATGTTAAAGTCATCGTATAATCCGCACTCGATGAGTTTCTCACCGTAATGCTTACTGTTATATTCTCTAACTTCATCTTTGAGATTATCAATGTTTTTTATCTCAATGTTTTCGGTACGCGTTATAATGTCAATACCTTTCCTTGATTTGGTTATGATCTTAACCCTTTGCATAGCATTCCTGTTTTAGCTTATCAACAACCTCGTCTAAACAACTTGCAAGCAGGTAACACCTTATGGTTACATCGCAATATTCACCATTCCAAACACGCTCATTATCAACACCAAACTCTTGGAAAGCCTCTTGCAGCAAATCAAGATTATGGCACACATTCTCCTCTGCTTCCCAAGAATTGAATGTATAACTTCCGGAGGCGTTGCCAGTCACGGAGTCATCCATAAACAGATTGTCATATAATGCGTCATAATCGAAGTCTTTGGAGTTGACATCAATATTGTTATACTCCATATAACTTCTGATGTCGCTTATTATGTTTGCTTTGTAATCGTATCTATCCATGATGTTTTTTATATTTTAAGATTTCTTGCCAAGTCATTCAGTCCTACCAAGCGCAGGGCGTGCTGCAACTCGTGAACGTATTGTATCGGTTTTACAACTCCACATCTCTCGAAACTAATCTCGGTCATACGTGGCTCGTCATTATATCTGAGCGATACCGCCACATACCACGTCTTACCCTCGTCGAGATATAGGACATATCCGCGCTTTACCTCTTCGTCAAATTCAAATCCGTTAGCCAACAAGATTTTAGACGTTAGAGGTAAAGGCTTGACATCCTCCTCCCTGAACGTCTCTATCGTCTTTAAAGGTGACATTATGCCGATAGGCTCATCGTCTTTGAGGCTTAACGACACGACCCTCACAGGGTCTCCTAGGCAACTCACCCAGTCGCCAATCTGTAATTCCGAAATTTTCATGCTATTCCTCCCACTCGATTTTAACTGTTGCTACTTGACCCAAACACTCTTTAGCAGCATCCTTTTCGGTATCATAGATATTTTCTCCTGTCTGATACTCGTCTCCATCTTTATACACATTCACCCAGCCCTCATGCTTTTCTGGCGCAAAGAAAAGGTCAAGATTAATCAGATTAGACGAATCTTTCCCGTTTTCCAAGTAGGTGTTTATATGGCAATTGTTACCAATTAGTGCAACAATTGGATATATGCTATTTCTGTCAGTGCAGAGTATTCGCACATTCAGACCATTTCTTGTAACAACCTTTCTATTAGGATTCTTGAGGTATTCCTCTAAATTAAACTGTACCATAATTAATTTTATCTTGAATTTTATATCTAATATCCCAGAGGAAATTCACATAATCATTTGTTTCTTCAAGTATGTGTTGACTATATTTTGGATTCCTATCACGCAAAACCTCAAGTTTGTTTTCAAGTTGTATTTTGCCCCAACTGAAAACATCGATTAATTGAAGATTAGCCTTGTCTATATCGGTAGTTTTCAAGCAACTCTCCATCACTTTTATGACATAATAGCAATCATTAATCCATCCGGATTCAAGCAGAATCTTTCTGGCTTTTTCTTGTTTGTCCATATTAATCTTTTAATTCTGGTATTCTTGTTTGAAAAATCATCTCGACAAACAACTCTAATTCAACAATATCAAGCGAGTCTAATCCATAGCTTCTCAACTTTGCTTCAACCTTGTTAAGACGGTCTTTAGTGAGTTCAAGTGTTAATATTTCCATATTTATTCTTCCATCGCTTTTTTGAATCTTTCCATTCCGCTTTGTTGTACTTTTGAGTCTCTTATCCAGTCGTCTGGATAACCTATTTCTGCAAGATAATTTGTAAACCAATCAGCCGCCTTATCAATCACCTCTTTACGTGCTTTTTCTACTGCTTCTACGGTATGTGTAGCCATAAGTAAATCATGAAATATCAATTCGTCTTCCGTCATAACTATTCATCCATAGCTTTTTGAAAATTAGATATATCGTCGGTGTATTTAAGATTTTTAATTAGCCACAACTTTGCTTTTTCAAGCATCCATTCGGAACTATCAATAAAAGCGTCTTCAGTTTCCATTCTGACATTCGCTTCTATCAATGGTGAGATAGGCATAGTGATTCCTATTTTGGGAACTACTTGCTTAATAACATATTCTTTCGCCTTGTCTTCAATACCATTCTTAGCGTTAATCGCTTTAAGAACTCTTTCGCCATTATCCATTGCTTTTTGCGCAAACCCGTCCATACGCTTAAAAAAATCTTCCATGACTATTTGTCTTTATAACCAATCATTTCAAGATACTCATCAACACTTATTTTGCACTCTATACTCTTACGAATTTCTTCATCGAGTGCTTTTTGTTCCTCTGGAGTCATCCTATCAAGACTCTCTTTAAGTTGTTTAACGTA
>ERZ808245.31-NODE-31-length-101507-cov-22.304449_pt1 | contig 101507 bp, 150 predicted proteins | sample MGYA00521243_ERZ808245 | MGnify/ENA primary metagenome ERZ808245 (study PRJEB31516, sample SAMN03275576) | gut metagenome | biome: mammalia-associated habitat; material: feces | host: Papio cynocephalus | place: Kenya | collected 2012-07-07 ... | reverse complement strand
AGATGTATATCTAGAAGACTAACATTTCTTCTTTTATTTTTTTATTTTTTTTTTTTGAAAGGATGAGATTGAATGAGCACTGAAATCAAACGTGGGAGAGGCAGACCTAAGAAGGAAACTCCTAAGTATGACCAGCCGGTGAAGGTGAATCTTACACAGGAACAGGCGGATAAATTGGACTTTCTTACTAAGAAGATTGGCATGAGTAGGAATGATATTATGAGAGAAGCTTTGGATAATATGTATAATGTTCATACTTGGTTACGGAGGTGACTGGTTTGGAGGATAGAATGAAACGTGGGAGAGGGAGACCACCTCTCAATAACACACGTAAAAGTACACACACGATAAGATTTGATGAAGAAGAGGAGGCGATGATTCGACATATTGAGGTGGAAATGGACATCAATATTTCGGATATTATTCGAAAAGCGGTGAGAATGTTCTACAACTTCAAGTTCAGAAAGCTATAAAATAGTCGATTTATTGTATTACATTAATTCATTTTTAGTGTTTTCTAGGTGATTTATTGTATTACATTAATTCATTTTAACCTATTTATTGTATTACATTAAATCATTTTAGCCTATTTATTGTATTACATTAAATCGATTTTTGGCTATTTTGAATTAATGTAATACATTAAATGCCCGTTTTTAATTATTGTAATACGATAATTCGGAGGCAAAATCGCGAATTCTGGTTCAGAATAATGAACTGAAAGGATTTGGATTTTAGGGGCTTGATGAATTATTGTAATACATTAAATAGGTTATTTTGCGGTTTTTGGAGCTATTTTGAGCTATTTTAAGTGTTTTGTGGCCAAAAGCCCACTTTTTTACCCCTTATTTATTTTAAAAGTGTGGTCATAATAATGAATTAGAATATTATAAATGTTCAGTATTATGACCGAAGAAATTAAATAACTTTACACACAAAATGGCCACACTTTTGGCCACAGCGAATTTTTAACAAAAAGGAGACTATATATGAACGTAAAACATTACGAAGAAATTTTAGAGCAATTCAAAGAGTATCACCCATACTTGGCAAATGGAATAAAAGATTGGCGGCCCAAAGGCGACATGGGAATTCGAGTAGAAACGAATGACGGAAAACTCTATGATTTTCATAGCATGAGTAAAACTGTTCGAAATGTCGAAACTCGTCCTATGCATCACGACGATTCTTTTAGCGAAAAAGAATGGCGTGAGATATTCGCTGATCGATTAGCAGAATACATGAACACAAAACGTATTACTCAGCAAGCCTTGGCTGAGTATACCGGTTTAAGCAAAGGCGCGATTAATAATTACCTAAAAGGTAACACCACACCATCGGGTTATGCATTAACGAAGCTTTCGCGTGCGTTTGACTGTACCGTAATGGATTTAATTGGTTAATATTTAGAAAGGAGAAGACTAAATGATTAAATATGAGATTAGAGAATATTTTGCTGAACGTTTAAAGCAGGGCGCAGATGAACATGATTTGCGGCTCTGGTATGTTGCATATTATGCAGATACTTCAGAAGCGTTTCTCAGGTCTTGTTTGAAACTGAAGAAACTGCCAAGACTTGATAGTCTTATCTTGATTGCAGAACTGTTCCAGTGTACTGTGAACGAGCTACTTGGTTACAAATTTGTCGATGTTGAGCCAAGGACTGAACTGTTTAATCAAGGCATCGATACCAAACGTGTTGTTGATTATTTTATGCGTGAGTTGTCGAAACGTGGTTTTGAATTGGATAATTTTCAATTCAATGAATATGGTATGGATGCTGAGTTTAGACGATGCATTAGAAATCGTAGGTTCCAAAGTACTGATGCATTCCTTCAAATTTGCGATGCCCTCGACTGTACACCAAGTGATCTCCTCGGTTATTGATATTTTTAAAGTGATCTCAGTCTCGCGATAAAAACACTCTGTTTTATGGAAAACTTTATGAAAAGGAGAACAAATTATGAAATTCACTTGGTTGTTTAAGCACACTAAAGAGAGCGAGGATTTCTTTAAGCGCTATGCTGGAAAAAAATTTGGCGAGGGAGTATATCTTGTGCGTCTTGATGATGTCAAGATCATGGATAAACTTACTGATGAAATTAAAGGTTCTGCATATGCACTTAGATTTAAGACATCGTTCTTTAATTATTTGCGGTTTAAGCGAAAGTGGAATGAAAAGCAATTTTTCCTTGGTTGGAAGTAATTCTAAAAGTTAGGGGTTCTGGAAACAGAGCCTCTTTCTTTTATATTTTGTTTCGCGTCAAAAACACTTTCTTATATGAGAAACTAAATCGAAAGGAGATCTAATTTATGAAGATCGGACGTTTATTTGAGAAGAGAGACTGGCATATCAACAGTTGCGGAGGTAAAACTATTTCTGGCAATCTTGCTTGCCATGGAAATTTCTTTCAGATGGTCCATGCATTATTCAGAATTACTCTCAGGAAGTGAATATTAATCGAAAGAAGGGCTGACTTAAACGCTGGCTCTTCTTTTTTATTCGCGATAAAAACACTCTGTTTTATGAGGAGAGTGATTTAAATGTTTTTAACTATCTTGGCAATTTATATTCTTATCGGTTGTGCTATGATGCTTATGATTGCGAAACATAATCCCGATCTCCCAGCGGCGTTTAATGAATATGACAATTTCGCTTGGGTGTTCGGATGTTGCGTTGGAGCAGTACTTAGTATTATATCGTGGCCGGTGATTATTGCTAAAGGTATTATTAGCGCATTTACTGATTGACTTAAAAGAAGGGTTAGCTTAAACGCTGACTCTTCTTTTTGACTTCTCGGTAAGTTCAGCACTCACTCGACAGCATTATGTTTTAGCATTACATATTCGAAAGGAGCAGATTGTATATGGAGACTTGGAAACCTCTAAGAAACTTCCCCAGCTATGACGGTAGTACTGATGGGCGAATCATGAATATTAAGACGCAGCGGGTTCTCAAAACTTTCACCAATGAACATGGTTATAAGCTCGTATGCCTTAGGAAGAACGGAAAACAATACACAGTCAAAGTTGCTAAGGTTATTGCCGAAACATTTCTAGGTGAATGTCCTGGACTGGATATCAGTTACAAAAATGGTGACCGTTCGGATTGCTGTGTTGATAATCTCGAATGGCGTACTCGAAGCGAAACTATTTTAGCGGCGTTCGATAGAGGTACAAGAGTTCCTCCGAGACAGATTGCTATCAGAGTGGTTGAGACTGGTGAATCATATCCTTCCATCAGATCCTGTGCAAGAGCCATTGACTGCTGTCAAAATGACATTTCTGGATATTTTGCAGGAAATCGATCTAGTGTCAAAGGGTACCACTTTGAGTACGCATAAACTACATATATTTGCTATCAATAAAGGGAGCGCGTTTTCGCGGTATAATCACTCCCTTTTATAGGGGAGAAAGAGAATGTGCCTTTTTAGCACTTTCTCTTCTATTTTTACCTGATATTTGAAAGAAAGGAGGGCTCACTATTGTCGAAGCTCGAAAGTAAGTTTCAGAAAGATTTCATCGATGAAGTGAAAGAACGATATCCTGGATGCATTGCCTTGAAGAATGATAGCTCATATATTCAGGGTTTTCCAGACTGGACTCTACTCTATGAAGATAAGTGGGCCATCCTTGAAATGAAAAAAGAACGAGGCGCTCACAAGCAACCTAATCAAGAATACTACGTCGATAAGCTTAATAAGATGTCGTTCTCTCGGTTTGTATTTCCTGAGAATCGTGATGAAGTATTTGAAGATTTGGACATATTTTTTAAACGTAAACGGAGGCGCTAATGAAATTCTACGATCATAAAAATTTATCTGGCCTCCATGCCCCGTTCACTGCATCCCAATCTAGCTGGCTTAGATATGACGACGAAAAAGTTATTGAAGTCTACAACAATAAGAAAGCTGCTGAAATGGGAACGCGGCTTCATGCGTGGGCAGCGGAGACTATTCAGTTAGGCTTGAAGCAGCCTAAATCTAAGAGAACTATTTGCGCATATGTCAACGATGCGATTGGCTACAACATGGACACCGAAGTGGTGCTATATTATTCCGATCGTTTCTTTGGCACTGCAGATGCTATTTGTTTTAAAAACGGCATGCTCAGAATTCATGATCTTAAGACTGGAAAAGTAGGAAAGATCGAATCTCATATGGAGCAGCTGGAAGTATATACTGCTTTATTCTGCTTGGAGTATAAGGTTAAACCTTCGGACATTAAGATTGAATTGCGAGTTTACAAGTGCGATGAAGTCGTTGTCTGGAATCCTACTGCGGAAGATATTGTTCCAATTATGGATAAGATCGTGCATCTTAATAAGTTGCTTGAAAAATTAGATCGTGAGGAGGAGTAATGTGTGAGTTCTATTGTAGATGAAATGCGTGCCGTGCTTGATGGCGACACTGATTATCTCATGCACTATGGCACTAAGTATCATTCTGGCCGGTGGCCGTATGGGTCAGGCGAAGATCCTTATCAGCATGACGGCGACTTTCTCACTCGCATTGACCGACTGAAGAAAGAAGAGGGATTTAAAGAAACTGCTGAAGAGGTTCAGAAGCATTTCGGTATGAAACTCGAAGAGTATCGTAATGAGAAATACTGGGCTGAGTACACTCGTAGAGAGCAGCAGGTTGTTAAGGCTAAGAATCTTAAAGACAAAGGTCTTGGCTACAGCGCTATTGGTCGAGAAATGGGTCTTCGAGAGTCTACAGTTCGTTCTCTCCTTGATCCTAGATCTGAAGCTAAGATGCTTGCTGCAAAGCAGACTGCTGATTTCCTGAAAGAGCAGGTCGCTAAGAAAGGCATGATTGATGTTGGCAAGGATGTCGAGCGGTATATTAATGTCGGCGACGGAGCTGAATCGAAACTTGGTATTAGTAGAACTAAGCTTGACCAGGCCCTCTACGCGCTCGAATCTGAGGGCTACGGCGTTTTCCAGGGCCGAGTAGAACAACCTACCAACCGTGGTAATTACACCACACAGATGATTCTGTGCCCTCCTGGAGCCAAGCATAAAGACATTTATAGCTTCGACGAGATTCATACTATCGAAGATTATAAGTATCAGGAAGGTACTGACTCATTCAAGAAGAAATTTACATATCCTGCGAGCCTTGATTCTAAGAGACTTAAAATTCGCTATGCGGATGAGAAAGGCCCTGATGGAATCACTGGCGACGAGAAGGATGGTCTGATCGAAATTCGTAGAGGCTGTACTGATCTGGATCTGAATGGCGATAAATATGCTCAGGTTCGTATTCTTGTTGATGGAACCCATTATCTCAAGGGTATGGCAGTATATTCTGATGACCTTCCCAAGGGTGTCGATGTAATGTTTAACACCAATAAGCATAAAGGTGTACCTGCTATCGGCCCCAAAGACAATACAGTTCTTAAACCTATCAAGAAAGATGACCCCGAGAATCCTTTCGGCGCTCTTATTAAGGATGCTGATAAAGGTGGCCAGTATTGGTACAAGGATCCCAAGACTGGCGAAGAAAAGCTTGGCCTTATTAACAAGAAGTCTTCTGAAGGCGACTGGTCTGAATGGGCGGATGCCCTTCCTTCTCAGTTCCTTTCTAAACAGTCTAAGGATTTGGCACGCCGTCAGCTTGGTCTTGCAGCAGCCGATCGCTACGAAGAATACAATCGCATTTGTGAAGTTAATAACCCAACAATTAAGAAGCACCTCCTCAAATCTTTTGCTGACGACTGCGATGGTGCAGCCGTAAACCTCAAAGCAGCAGCCCTTCCTGGACAGAAGTACCATGCTATTATTCCGATGAATTTTATGAAGGATACAGAGATCTATGCTCCTGATTATCCTAATGGTACTAAGCTTGCTCTTATTCGATATCCTCATGCTGGCATTTTCGAAATCCCTGTTCTTACTGTAAACAATAAGAATTCTAACGCTAAGAAAATGATTGGCACCGATATTAACGATGCCGTTGGTATCACTAAGCGTGTTGCTGATCAGCTGTCTGGCGCAGACTTTGACGGCGATACTGTCATGTGCATTCCTACTGACTATGGCAAGATCAAGATCGAACGCTCGCCATATCTTAAAGAGCTTAAAGGATTCGACGCCAAAGTTGAATATGGAACCATGCCTGGCAAGGACGGCGAAAGAGTTAATTCTCGCGGTGAGAAAGTTAAGATCATGACCAAGCATGATACTCAGATGCAAATGGGGGTCATTTCTAATCTTATTACTGACATGACCTTGTCTGGCGGAGCTACTGATGATGAGATCGCACGCGCTGTTAGACATAGCATGGTGGTTATCGATGCCGAGAAGCATAAGCTGGACTATAAGCGCAGTGAGGTAGAGAATAACATCCAGGCCCTTAAGGATAAGTACCAGGTGACGGTTAGACCTGATGGCACCCTGAAGGGGGGAGGGGCAGGCACAATCATCTCTAGAGCTAAGGGTAAGCTCCAGGTCGATAGGCGTAGAGGTCAGGCAACTATTGATCCTGAAACTGGTGAACAGTCATATAAATTGGCCAAGGCGGATGACCTGTATTATGTGGACAGTAAGAGGGATAAGAACACGGGTATCATAACCATTAGGACTACCGAGGGTAAGAAGATCACCTATGACCCCTCTGACCCCGTGGCTTCTGAAAAGTACAAGCCGGTCCGGTCATTCAATGAGGATGGGACCGTATCTTATAAGAACAAGGCGGGGGATATCTCCTATAATGTTAGGACTAGGACCCAGTGGACTACTAATATGGCCGAGGCTAAGGATGCCCGTGAACTTGTATCCGCAGCACAGCATCCGATGGAGCTAATCTATGCCGACTATGCTAATAGCATGAAAGCTCTTGCTAATCAGGCTCGTAAAGAGATGCTTGCCACTGGTAATCTTAAGCATGATCCCTCTGCCACTAAAGTGTACCAGAAAGAAGTAGACTCCCTTATGGTTCGCCTTAACGAGGCGGAAAAGAATAGTGTTCGTGAGAGACAAGCTGGTCGTCTTGCTAATGCCGAGGTCGCTGCTATGAAGCAGAAAGCCGCTGATGAAGGCAGAGAGATGGAAAAGAGCGACGTTAGAAAGGCAAGCCAGAGGGCCATGTCCAAGTATCGTCAAGAAGTTGGCGCCGTCTCTCGTCGTGATCGTAACATCAAGATTAGTGATAGAGAATGGGAAGCTATTCAAGCTGGTGCCATCACTGAGAATAAACTTAAGCGCATCCTCGCTAATGCTGACATTGATGAACTTCGTCAGCGTGCAACGCCTCGCGACACTAAAACAATCAGCACTGCTAAAGCTAATCGTATTAAGAGCCTGAGTGCTAATGGTAACACTATTGCTGAGATTGCTGAACAGCTTGGCATCTCTGCTACAACAGTCAGAAAGTACTTGAAAGGAGTTGACTAATTAATGGAAGAGCAATTCATGTTAACTACGTTTGACAATCCTTTCAATCCGTTCGTCGACTTCTCTTCTTGGTACATGTTTGATTGTGAGAAAGATCACAACACTTCTTCTCGTTTGGCAAGAATTACAAACATTGATTCCGAAATGACACAAAAAGAGATTGAAGAAGAACGAAATCGTGCAATGAATCTCATCGTTGAGTATGATTTGGAAGGAATCTTCTTCAAAGGAACCGAAAAACAGATTGAAAAGTGGTTGAATTACATGAAAAATGGTGAAGAAACCGCAGAAAACACTGAAAATACTGCTGAAAACAGCGAAAAGGAGACTGCAACTCCCACAAATGCATAGTATGAAATGAAAAAGACATAGGGAGGGGGTCTGGAAAATAACCACCCCCTCCTGCATCGCGCGCCTCTTTGATATTTCTCCGGGGGACATTTTCCAAAAACATTTTCACTTTTGGTTTCTGGATGGTCCGAAATAGACCCTAAAAACTATGCTAAAACCCACTCTAATCAAGGTGAATCTACTATGAAACACCTACTATTAACTTTGAAAATAACGCCAAACACCTGTAAACCCTATAAAAAGGAGGAGCAAGCTATATGATAAGCTTAGTTGGCGGTGAACTGTATCAATGGGATACTGGACGAATTGTCAGAGTTGTTCCTGATGAGAACGTCAAAGTTCATGAAGTCCATTTTTCTACTAAGCGCATGGATTACGCCTACGTGTTGAAGACATACACTGTCGATGGTGTAACATATTGCGCAATTCCTAACATTATTCTTCAGCAGTCTAACCGTCTCTTATGCTATGAAGTTTGCGAAAACAGTGATGGCGAGGAAACTATTGCGAATACATATTTCGACATCATCAAGCGAAACAGACCAGAAGACTATGTCTACACTGAGCAGGAGCATTTTACAATTCAGGCTCTCTCCAATCGAGTAGATAAGCTTGAAGAGTCGAGCCACACTCATAGCAACAAAACCGAACTCGATACTATTACGGAAGAAGATCTCGAAACTTGGCGTAGTCCAGTTACTGCTGCAGTCACTGGAGGCGCTCAGGTCGGCATACTTTTTAAAGAACTCGAAGTGACCACTAGTCATGCAGAAGATGCATCTGAGTGGACAGGTGCTTCATCTCAACCTTTCAAGTGCACATTTAGGCCTTCCCCTGGGCAGATGGTTTACGCGAGTGTCGAAGGCCTTGGTGTGCCTTATGCGACAACAGCGAAGATTTCGCCAACAGGATCATCTATTGGCAAAACTATTATTGGCAATTATTCTGTGGTTAATAGCAGGCTTAAGACTTGGTATAATGATGCTGACGAACTTCCGCCTACTCCAAATGATATGGAAGCAGAGTGGTGCTTTGTTTTCGAGGACCAAGGCTATGATCCTGCTCATTACACCCCCAACCTTCCTACATGCACACTTTACACAAAGACTCCAGGAGTGTACAAAGTCACAGTCACCACTTTGAGCCATTCGATTGAACCAGAGTCTGTCATGAAGATGTACGATGTGAGACCTTCTACTTTCGCTGAGTATGGTACTTATGCCAATTGGAAGGATCTTACCAAATCCGGAAAGTACGATCTCTGGGAAGTAGGCATCAAGAAGACTAACTACTATAATGGTGTTTATCTAAAAGAAGTCAATGGCACTAAGTATGTCTATGTGTATCATAGTGAACAGAAGGAGGACCCTGACAATGGCACCTTCATTACTACTGAATATACTCTTACTTACGACACAGCAACTGAAACAGTCACTTGCAGCGACACTACAATAAATCCTGAAACTGACGTAATTATCTCGGTTCATCTCGACACGATTATTTCGACTGTTCCTGATAAGGCAACTTCTCTCGGTCAGCCTACCTCTGATAAAGTTGGTAAGATGCTTACAGCAGTTGACCATGGCGAAGGCGTTACTGACAATAAATGGCAAAGCCGTCGTTATGAATACCAGTGGGTAGACACGCAGCAGGCTGACTGGAGTGTAAATGATGAGAATGATCCTAGCTATGTAAAAAATAGGATTGGGTATTACGCAGAAAAAGAAGCTGCAAAGAACACTGAAAATACCTCCGTATTAGCTGGTGTAAAAATCACTAATTTGCGTTTGGCAACAAATAATGGAATTAGCGTGCTGGACAGCCTTAAGGAAGAAATAAAAAATAATATTCATCTTTATTATAAGAAGCAAAGATTCAAACTAAAGTATAAAGGCGATGATGGCGTATCATCAGTATGGGAACCAATTACTATTGGAGATACTCTAATAGTGCAATTAGGGCTCCAGCAAATTGCCGCTACGACTTTTTTCCGTGTTAAAATCACAAATCTGTCTGATGAAACCATTAATATTACTCCTGGGGATATTATTATTACATATCCCGACCCTGTTAAAATACCAAATAATTTGATACCAAATGCCTCTAATATAGGCGTCGGCGGTGTAAGGGCCCGTGTGATATCTTCTGAGGATTTAAACAATGTCTATAATTTGTGGTATAGTGCATCGAATGTCGTCATTAGCGAAGACGGTAATTTATTAAGTGCGTATAATATCACGGGAGACTCCTCAGAAGTTTTTACAGCAACTTTATTAAGCGGCCTGATCTCTTATAAGAATGGTCGCAGTATGATTTTTGGCTCGGCTGATGATACGGTTTCCTCATTAGGTCTTGTAAAAGATGATTTTCCAATAATCGTGACGAAGTACGGAACAATATATGATAGTAGACCGACTTTCCAGTATTTGATTTTTACTGCCAGCGGTAAAAAAGGTGCATTCGATATTCGTGCGGGATCAAATTCCACTTCTTCCCCCATCACCTGGACCTTCGAAGGTGGCGGTAACTCTCTCTTCATCATAACCCCAACCTATGACTTAGACACCCAAACCTGGTCAACTGATCGGACTTGGGACGAAGTCAAAGCAGCTGCTGCGAAGACCGAGAATCCGAACGACTATGCTATAGTCTGGGACAACTCGCTACTATCTCCGAATGCTTTGAATGTAACGAAAAATAGTAGCGGCGAAATCACAGGTATTAATATGCATTGGGCTACCATATATCCTATGGTCATTGACGAAAGTGTGACGCCTGAGGGATCCGGTGGTATTGTACCAGGTGCTGACTATATGAATATACAATATAGTGCTGGCTCGTCTAGTATCGAGTTTACTTGCGCAGTCAGTACAGGCACCCTACTTCCAGTCATTAAAGCCGTAACAGTCAGCAAATCTGACGACGGAACACTCACATGTAACCCGACAAATACTGTTGTATTCTGTGCTGGATTCCTAGGGATGCCGGACAACAACCCGCAAGTCATCTGTCCTCTATTTTATGATGGCGAAACATACCACTATGAATTTGCTGAGGAAGATTCGTCTAATATTCCCTCACTCTATTTCTCCACTACCATCAATGGCATCTATAAGCGCCTCAAAATCACTCAAGGTCAAGACGGTGCAGCAGATACTGTCGTGATGGATAAGGAAATCAAGCTGATTGATGAACCGTTGGTTGTTAAGCTTAGTAACGATAGAGGTAAACTGTATACTGACTTGAATGCGGAGACAATTTGCAATGCAACCGCTTCTGGTAGGCGAGTGCTTACTGATAAGGGTACAGTATTGACACATTATGACATTGCCAGTTCTGCTAATGATAAAAAATATTGGATACTTTTTGCAGGATCAACTAATGCGCAAACTGCCTCTGGTGGGTTCGCGGCAACTGAGATGTACTGCAATGGTGTACCCGGTTCATTTAATGGCCCATGGAATCAGCACTATGTCGCTGATCTAACTAACCCTCTTGACCTCACAAATTCCAAAGTTGGGCAAATTGCTGAAATTTCTGGGGTCGATTCTAATGGTAAACCGACGTCTTGGAAAGCAGTCGATGTCCTTACAACGACCAACACCACGGCATTCACCCCGACGGCAGATTATCATCCTGCTACTAAGAAATTCGTTGAGGATTCGATTAAAGCCATTCCTGTCGACGGCATCACAATCAAACTCAACGAACAAGGGCAACTCACGCTGGCTCTCAGCAATGCGAATGGGGTGAGTTTCTAATGGCAGATACGTATATTGTTACTAATTCAGATTTAACCGCAATAGCAGATGCTATTAGAACTAAGACTGGAACAACTGGTCAGTTAACCTTCCCGGCAGGCTTTACAACGGCAATCGGCAATATTCAAAATGCTCCTGCGACATATATCGAAGAAACATACAACGATAGCGATAATCTTACCTCTGCAATTGTTCATGGCTGTACAAAAATTCGTCAAAGCGTCTTCAGATATAGCAGTTATTTGACCCAAGTCACTATACCAAATAACGTAACAGAAATTGCTCCGCAAGCATTCAATCATTGTGACCAATTAGCAACTGTCAATCTTCCGGATACTATTACACTTATTGACAGCAATGCTTTTCAGGCGTGCTTGGCATTCAATACTGAAAAACTCCCTGATGGGCTGAAAGAGCTTGGTTTGATGGCATTTTACGGTTGTAGATTGTTAACCTTAGCTAATTTACCTGCTAGTGTGAAAACAATAGGTAGTGAAGCATTCGGCCAATGTCAAAAATTAGCACTAACTACGTTCCCGGCGACTCTAACTTCTATCGGCGCCAAGGCATTCTATAATTGTATTGGCTTAACAACTTTAACATTTCAAGGAACACCAACTGCAATTGCAGCAGATGCTTTCGAAGGTTGCACAAATCTCACCACAATCAACGTCCCATGGGCGGAAGGTGCAGTAGCAAATGCTCCTTGGGGCGCAACTAATGCTGCTGTCAGCTATAACTATACAGCTACGTAACTAAATGGAGGTGGCTCAACTTGTCTAAGAAACTCTATGAAGAATCCTCCATTCAAGACATCGCAAACGCTATTCGAAGCAAGAATGGCACCACCAACACTTACAAAGTCTCCGAAATGGCTGCTGCTATCAATGACATTAGTGTCGGTTCCCCTGATGCAGTCCTCTACACTCCTCAAACCCTGACAGATGCTCAGAAGCTCCAAGCCCGAACAAACATTGGGGCTTCTGACTTCTCCGGGAGCTATGGCGATTTAACGGATCAGCCTACAATCCCGAGCACCCAAGATGTTGCTGACGCTGTGATTGCTGATGGTATCCAGGCAACACTCGGCACTCTTCCTTCTACAACTCTTCCAACTATTCTTGAAACTTTCATTGCTGCCTTCGAGGATGGCGCTGGAAACTATATTCCAATATCGACTGATAACAACAATTGGGATCCGAAGAAACTAATCAGTGCTTATACTGGTGATACCTCAGAGTTGACAGGTTACATTCCTACCACTGACTGGATCAATGGATTCCTTACAGCAGCCTTAGCTAAGAAGTTCGACAAGACTGGTGGTACTTTGACAGGTAATTTGACAGGTAAATATATCACAGGCACCTGGCTTCAGACCACAGCTGCTACTGATCTGAATAAGACCCCGCCAAAGGTTGCAGTCTTAGATGCATCTGGTTGGGTCTATTATCGGACGCTCGATGAACTTAAGACTGACTTAGGCGTTACCAGCTCTGGGTCGGGCTCCACGACGACCGCTAGTGGTATGAAAGCGATGGAGTCTATCGGAGGATATGTTGGGGTACCGTCAGCCGATATTCCGACAAATGGGCTAATTTATGTAAGCATTACCGATGGTGGCGATAATACAGGCGGTGATCCACAGACATGGGCCGGAACAATCACTATTGAAAATGGGAATATTGCTGGTGGTGGAGAGAATGTCTTGAATATTACTTCAACTGGTGTTACTAAGGCTAATATTATTGCACAGATTGATAGTGGCATTGCGTTTTATAGTCTTTCAGCCAATAGCTATACCGGAGTCTACCAAGTTATCAGCAGTTAAAGGAGAAATTCAAAATGGCAACAAAAACAGTATACATTGGCGATAAACCGCTGGTAGCTAACGGCAAAGTTGTGCAGGTGGATGTAGATTCTGGGAGTGGCGTTGAAAATGTAGAGTGGCATCAATGCCCTGAAGCGGTTAGAAATTATCTTGCTGCTGTAACCTATGATCCGAGTGATTATAGTACGTCGCAGATCGCCAATTATGCCCCTGCTACGGCAGTAGTTAGTAACTACCGACCTATCGGAAAAACCTTAGGCGGGAAGACTTACTACAATCAGGTTCCTGGGGTAGCGACACCCTTTGCAGAAACCGGGATTGCCGGCACATTAAAACCATTGGATTTCTTGCGCTATATTCAGACGAACACCTGGAATGTGCGAGACCTTGGCGGCTGGGCTTGTGATGGCGGTACTGTAAAATACGGGTTGCTTTTTAGAGGCGGTGAACCGTCTAGTGCAGATTATAACGTGCTCGTGAAGGAACTCGGCATTAAATATGACCTTAATCTACGCGGTTCTGCAGAGGCAACATGGACAAAATCTCCGCTTGGAGATGACGTTTACTTTGTCAAGGCTGATGCATACAATTGGTATTCTCTGACAAATACAGAGGCATGGCGTATCAATTTACAGTGTGTGTTCGATGCAGTTACACATGGCGAACCGGTGTATTTCCACTGCGCTGCTGGTGCAGATCGGACTGGTACGTTGGCTTGTGTACTTGAGGGATTACTTGGTATGAGTCAGTCCGACATTGACAAAGATTATGAGTTGACGACTTTTTACAGCGGCTCGGATACCGATGCGAATGCCCGTAGGCGAAATGAAAGCGAATGGAAAGGTTTAATCTCAGCGATCAACACTAAGTCTGGCAGCACTTTCCGTGATAAGTGCGTTACATTTGTTGCTGAACTCGGGTTTACGGCTGCGGAGATCAATGCGTACCGCAAGGCGATGATCGATGGAACACCGGAGACGGTGACGCCGAGCATATCGACCTTTGCCGTGACTAACACGCTCGCAGGGGTAACTACCGACAACGCTGCGACTGAAGTGACACAGTACCAGCCATATGAGGCTGTGATTTCTGCCGAAAATGGAAAGACAATCAGTTCCGTGAGCGTAAAGATGAACGGGGTTGACATCACTGCCGAGGTGTGGCAAGGCGATGAGACTGAATTGTACCGAAAGGTAACCCTCAATTTGAGCAACTGTTTTACCGACAACACACTGCTCCGAGTGATTGACGGTCAGTCCTATGGTGCAAATATTACCGCTGATGCTGGGTACGAACTCGACGGGACAACCGTATCAATCACAATGGGAGGAATAGACGTGTCAAATTATTATTCTGGAGGTAAAATCGCTATTCCGCGAGTCACTGGTGATCTTGTTATTACGATTAGCACCGTCGAAAGCGGTGGTGTTGCGCCGAATATTCTGACTGATAGTTTCAAGGTTGGAGGTGCTTCGCAGGCAGCAGTCGGGTATACGAATGGTAAGAGATTGTCCACGTCGACTGGCGTAGAGAAAGATAATACCAGCTCGTGTGTCACTGGGTTCATTCCTTGCAAGGCGGGGTCTGTTGTTAGAATTAGGCCACTCACTGCACCAGCCGATGCTGGAGTTGGCGGTACAGCAGTTGTGTTTTATAACTCCGAAAAGGTGATGTCTACGGCCAGCTATATTCTCACTACTTCAGCGTCTTCGCATTTTGCGCAATGCACATGGGAGCAGGAGTCGAGCAACGTGTACAAAGTTACCTTCGACAGCGATTTCCCCGCAACATATAAATACATCAGGTTTACAATCCCCGTGGCGGAGGGCGCTAATGCATATGTGACTTATGATGCGGAAATGCCGCAGACAGGAACGTTAGAAGTACCTGATGTCGAGCTGTATAGTAATCAAAATGTATCTCTCAATAAGAAATACAGCGGAACCAGTATTATAGATGGACTTGGGTCATACATCTGTGCGCCGGTTTCTATTGATATGTCCAAGTACCGTTACCTCAAGGTAAATGGTGCGCATATGTCAGGCTATGGTGGTGCGTATACCATAAGCGAACCAGTATTCCATAAGATCGCATTCCTTAAAAACAATACAATAACAAGCGTTAACTATACGAATAATCTTGCGCTATCAACAGATACCACTTCTAAAGAGTGGGTAATTGATATAAGCAAACAGACGAGCTATTCCGATGCTGATGCTGTCCGATTTATGATAATGCCAGCTGGTGCTGTAGAAATATCAGAGTCTAACGTTGTTCCTACGAGTGCGCTCCATATTGTAGCTTCAGCTAAATTGGAATAACTAGTAAAAAGAAACGAGACCTAAAATGGAGTCTATCTCATCAGATAGCTAATAGGTATTAGCAAAATTACAAAATATGAAAAAGGAGTGACTCTCAATGGCAAAAGCTAGTGAAATTATTAAACTCGCAAAGTCTTATGTCGGAACAAAAGAGTCTCCGGCATATAGCAATAATGTAATCTTTAACACTCACTACTATGGTCACCCGGTTAGCGGTGGCGCGTACGCATGGTGCGCTACATTCGTGTGGGATATTTTCCGCATGGCAGGCGCTTCTAATCTGTTTTACGATGGTAAGAAGACCGCATGGTGCGATGCTATCCGCGACTGGGCAAAGAATCGCGGCCTGGTAATGAATAAAAACAGTGGCAAAGAGGGCGACATTGTCCTGTTCGACTGGAACCTCAATGGTAGTGCTGATCATGTTGGGTTCATTGTTTCGAAGAATGCTGATGGCACATATCAGACTGTCGAGGGCAACACCTCCTACACTAACAACTCTAATGGTGGTGAAGTTCAGATTCGGACAAGAACTCTGCCTACCATCATGATGGTCATCAGACCGAAGTATGAGCCTGAAGAGGTGAAAACTTCACCGACACCTACAACTAGCAAAGGAGTGGTAAATGTGGAACTGAGAATGCTTTCTAAGGGTATGAGTGGCAATGATGTCCGTGCAGCAATGCTGCTTCTGAAGGACAAGGGCTACTATCCTTATGACATCCCGGCAACCGACAAGATCTTCGGTGCCAAGATGGATGCTGGTGTCCGCAAGATGCAGAAGGAGCACAACCTTGGCGTCGATGGTATCATCGGCAAGGCGAGTTGGACTTTCCTGCTCAAGTAATTTAAATCTCATAGACCCCAAGATCTTACCCGGATCAAGGGGTCTTTTTCATGCCGTTGTAGCTCAATAGGCAGAGCAGCTGATTTGTAATCAGCAGGTTGCAGGTTCGATTCCTGTCAACGGCTCCATAATACACTAGATGAATAGATAATACTTACAAGAGCTTGCAAGGATTGGGTATAGGTTGCCATTTCTTCTCCTCCAAACCTCCTCATGTTCATTTCTTTCCACTCCTTTCAAAATGAATTTCCGGCCCGGTCCTTGCAGGTTCTTGTAAGTACTATCTATTTACTGAAACAAAACAGAAAGGAGGCATGACCGTGGCAAAAGTTAAGAATCCGACCCCGCCTAGTGCTAGCGACCTCAAACCAATTCGACCGGCACTAAATCCTCAGTCTCGAGAAAACCAGATGATATCTCTTGCAGTTGATCTGGTTGAGCAGCGTTTAAGAGACGGCACAGCCTCCGCACAGGAGACAGTCCATTATCTTAAACTGGCATCCACCAAAGCAAAACTAGACTCCGAGAGAGCCCAGCTTGAGAATGAGCTGATTCGAGCTAAAACTCAGGCCCTTCGTGATCAGGCTGACATCAAGAAACTCTACAATGAAGCAATCGCAGCTATGCGGAAATACAGCGGTCATGGTGGAGATAGCGGTGAGGAAGAGGAGCAGGATTACATTGATTACTAGAACTTACTCTGAATTAATTGCTCTTCCTACATTTGAAGAAAGGTTTAAGTATCTGCAGTTAAACGGCGCAGTCGGAAAGGAAACGTTCGGCTTTGACCGATACTTGAATCAAAATTTCTATAGATCTGCAGCTTGGAAACGAGTCAGAGATCAAGTAATTATCCGAGATAATGGATGCGACTTAGGAATTGAAGATAGACTGATCGGCGGAAAGATCCTTATTCATCATATGAATCCTATAAGCGACAAAGACATCATCAATCTTACTAGTATTCTCCTGAATCCTGAGTATCTCATCTGTGTCTCTCATAACACTCACAATGCCATTCACTATGGCGATGAAAACTTGCTTATTAGAGCACCTATTACAAGGACAAAAAATGACACCTGTTCTTGGAAACGATAAAACTAAAAGAAAAGGAGGCTCCATATGGACAGTATACTTACGTCAATCAAGAAGATGCTGGGTATTGCCGAAGACTATACACAGTTCGATGCTGACCTAATTATGCATATTAACAGCGTGTTTCTTAATCTGACTCAGCTCGGAGTGGGGCCTGCAAGCGGATTTACTATTGAGGATGAATACACCGAATGGACAGACTTCATCAGCAATAGTGCTCAGCTTCAGGCAGTCAAATCTTACATGTATCTTAAAGTTAAGCTTCTGTTTGATCCGCCTCTTAGTAGCGCTGTAATTGAGTCTACAAACCGGATGATTGCTGAACTGGAATGGCGCCTCAATGTTGCAGCAGAGTCTGATGAGTAAGGAGGCGAGGAGTACATGATTAATGGCATTCCCCTTAAAGTTAAGAAAGAATGCTGTCGGCTGAGAGAAGAAGGCCGCAACTCTAAGCAGATCTACGATGAGTATTATGTCAAACAGGTCGAGTCTCCTTGTTCTTACAATTCCTTCAGAAGGCGATTATTCGATTGGTCAAAGATCACTTTTCCGGATGAGACTACACTTGAATGCGGTACTTATGAAGGCTTTACAGCTCACAATGCAACTGTGCAGGTCTCCAAGACTGGTGAGATTGTTCAGGCATGGATCAAGCAGAGCGTAAACGACTTCGATCTGGACGACCTTGTGAAAACACTCAAGGAAGCTACAGAACACTACGACTACATACCTCAAAATGATTCTTCGGCTGACCGCATGTTGGAGATTCCTCTGTTTGACATGCATTGGGGCATTTCGTTCTTTGAAGACTATGAACCTGTGCTGAATGAAGTTCTGCGTATCATTACTAGTCAGCATTGGGATCGAATTGTGATCCCGTTCGGTCAAGACTTCCTCCACAATGACAGCATTGTCAATGCAACTACAACCAAGGGAACTTCGATCGATAAGGTCAACATGATTAGAGCTGTCAAAGAAGGACGAAAGTTTATTACAGCTATCATTGACACAGCACTCGCCAATGCGAACGAAGTTAAAGTGCTTTATTCCCCCGGCAACCATGATCGTAGCGTGACCTGGATGTTCATGCAAGTCCTCCTCGAGAGATATGGCCCTGACGTGGTCGATGATGCTATGGAATATCGAAAAGTCTTCACTTATGGCAAGAATTCTATCATGGTGACTCATGGTGATTCTAAGCGCGCGACCGCTAATAACTTATCGCACATCTTTGCAGTTACATACCCGGAAGAATTCGCTCAGGCTATAACTAGAGAAGTCCATGCCGGTCATCTTCATCACGAGGAAGAGGGCGATGTCTTTGGCGTGATGATCCGAAGGCTGTCCTCCAGGGCTGCTGTGGATGATTGGTCTAATCGCGAAGACTATATTGGCACGCATCGCAGATTTATGGTCTTTGAATGGGACCGTGATAGCCTGCGATCAATTCACTATGTTTAAGTAGAGGAGGCGAAAATTCAAAATGGATACTAAATACATTCTTACTCCATCTGGCAACTTTGTCAGCACCGATGAACTCTACCATTGGGGCATTAAAGGCATGAAGTGGGGCGTTCGTAGATACCAAAATGCAGATGGAACGCTGACTGATGCTGGCAAGAAGCGCTATCTCAACCCAGACGGAACTCTTAATAAAAAGGGTAAGAAGAAATTCGGCGACTCTATTAAACTTGCCGAAAAAGAAACTCCCAAAGCTAAAACTTCTGACGATTATCTCAATGATCAGCTGTCTAAGATGACAGACCAAGAATTGATGCAGAAAGTTATCAGGCTTCGTCAGGAAGATTCTTTTAGGGAGCTTTCTAAGAAATTAGGCTATGATGGCCCGAAGAGCGACATTGACTATCAGATTGCTGAACTGACTAAGCAGAAGACATATCTTGCTCTACAGAAAGACGTTAAAGATCTTAATAATCAGCTTCATCCTAAGAAGGAAAATGCCGCTAAGAAACTTATGAAATCTGTGATGGGTAAAGTTGTTGCTCCTGCAGCTACTGAGGTTGGTAAGAACCTTCTCAAGCAGTATCTCGGAGAAGCGGGTTCGAAGATCCTTGGTAATGAAGCAAAAAAGTCTAAAGACACCATTGATAAAAATGTTAAGAAAGAAAAGGCAAAACAGGAAGCACAGAAGGAGAAACAGAGCGCTGAGACTACAACCAAAGCCAGTGTTTATGATGACAGTGTGAGTGGCGAGAGAAAGAAATCTAAGAAGTCCAAGAGTGGCGGAGGCGGTTCGTCAAATAGCTCTAGCAATACACGTGCTGAGCGAGTTGTAGCGGAAGTTGTTGACAATTACTCTAATAGATCTGCGTCTTCGAGTAGCAATAATTCTTCTTACGGAAGTTCCTGGACTTCTAGATACAACGATACTCCGGTGTACAGCCTGCCATCTCCTAATATTTATGGCTATCTGCCAGCACCAAAGGATGATGACTGATGCTCTCTAACACTGCTACACCAAAATACTATGGAGAATTCCGCGATAAAGTTCTTCGAGGAGAGATTCCAGTTTGCAAAGAGATCTCGATGGAGATGAACCGTATCGATCAGCTCATCGCCAATCCAGGCATTTACTATGACGATAAAGCTATCGATGGGTTTATAGCTTATTGCGAGAATGAGCTTACACTAACAAATGGCGAGGATTTGAAGCTTCTTGATTCGTTTAAACTCTGGGCAGAGCAGGTCTTTGGCTGGTATTACTTCGTCGAAAGAAGTGTTTATGTACCATCCAAGGGTAATCACGGTGGCCGTTGGATCACAAAACAAATTAAGAAGCGTCTTATCAACAAACAATATTTGATCGTTGCTCGTGGTGGAGCTAAGTCGATGTATGCTTCTCTTATTCAGAGCTACTTCTTAAATGTCGACACGAGCACCACATACCAAGTCTGTACTGCTCCTACGATGAAACAGGCAGACGAAGTCATGAGCCCAATCAGAACCTCTATTGCGCGAGCAAGAGGGCCTCTATTCCGTTTCCTCACTGAAGGTTCCCTCCAAAACACTACTGGCTCGAAAGAAAACCGAGTCAAGCTGGCCTCTACAAAGAAAGGCATTCAAAACTTCCTTACCAACTCTATGGTCGAAGTTCGTCCTATGCGAATTGACGCGTTACAAGGCCTTCGAGTAAAGATTGCTACAGTCGACGAATGGCTTTCTGGCGATGTCCGAGAAAATCCTATCGAGTGTCTCGAACAGGGTGCAACTAAGGAGCAGGGTTCCGGTGAAGATAACGACTGGCTGATTATTGCAATCAGCTCAGAAGGTACTGTCCGTAATGGCAGTGGCGATACAATCAAAATGGAATTGATGAAGATCCTTAAGGGAGAGTATCCGAATCCTCATACATCCATTTGGTGGTATAAACTTGATTCCATCGATGAAGTAAATGACCCTGCAATGTGGATCAAGGCCCAGCCGAACATTAATCATACGGTTACTTATGAAACTTATCAGCTAGCTGTTGAGAAAGCTGAGAAAGTTCCTTCTGAACGTAACGATATTCTGGCAAAACGTTTCGGCATCCCTATGGAAGGCTATACCTATTTCTTCACTTATGACGAAACCCTTCCACATGAGCGAAGACGAAGTTATTGGCAAATGGCTTGTTCTATGGGAGCCGACTTGTCGCAGGGTGATGACTTCTGTTCCTTCGTATTTCTATTTCCACTGTCTCGAGGAGAATTCGGCATTAAGACTCGCAACTATATAACCGAATACACATTATCAAGACTCCCGAGTGCTATGCGACAGAAGTATGAAGAATTCATTGCAGAAGGTAGTCTGATTGTCATGCCTGGCACTGTTCTGGATATGATGGAAGTTTATGAGGATCTTGACCATCACATAAATGAGAACCAGTATGACGTCAGATCATTTGGATATGACCCGTATAACGCTAGAGAATTTGTTCAGCGATGGGAACAGGAAAATGGTCCGTTTGGTGTCGAGAAAGTTATTCAGGGCTCTAAGACAGAGTCTGTGCCTCTTGGTGAGCTTAAGAAACTTGCTGAGCAAAGAGCTTTGTTGTTCGACGAGCAACTTATGTCTTTTGCCATGGGCAATGCAATTACCATGGAAGACACAAACGGTAACCGAAAACTTTTAAAGAAACGTCATGAGGCCAAAATTGACCCTGTGGCGTCTATGCTTGATGCCTTTGTGGCATGGAAGCTTAATAAAGATTTATTTGAGTAACAAGAATGGGGGGTAACTAATGCCCAACAATTACATCCTAACCTCTGACGGAATTTTCATTAGCGAAGACGAGCTCTATCATTACGGTGTTCTTGGCATGAAATGGGCTGGCTCTAATAGCTACCGTAAACACGATTGGTAATCGCAAAAAGAGGTGCCGAAGTGCAGAATGAATATGTCTTAACTTATGATGGTGAACTTTATCATTGGGGTATCAAAGGTATGAAGTGGGGAGTCCGAAGATACCAGAACCCCGATGGATCTCTCACCACCGCTGGTAGAAAACGGCTTGAAAAAGCTGACTACAAGTGGGCTAAAAAGAAGACCGATAAAATCACGGCACAGGCCAAAAAAGCTTCGCAGAAGGAGCTCGATGAATACGGCAATGAACTCCTTCAACTTTCGAATGCTTTCCGAACAAATGGTAAACTCAGTGCTCAGGTAGTGAACGCCTACAATAAAAAGATGGCTGAGCTCATGAGTCAGAAAACTTCAGAAATTAGAGCTCCATCCGGGAGAATGGTGTCTTTCGTTGCTAAGCGAGGAGAAATCGGTGTCTTTATGGCACTCTCAAACTATGGCTATGATCCCAGTCAGTATCGACAGGGTGTCTATGGTGATGGTCGAATCGCTTATAGAAAGACTCATGCCAACAAGATCAATATTTAGATGGAGGAATACTAAATGGAAAAACCTACATTAATGACCCGGCTGAAGAACAGCTGGAACGCTTTTCGTAACCGTGATCCCACGATGTTCTATAGTGAGCCTGGTATGAGTTATACTTATCGACCTGATAGAGTGAGATTCTCCAGAGGCAATGAGAGATCCATTGTTACCTCCGTGTATAACAAAATTGCAATGGACGTAGCTGCAGTGGATATTAGACATTGTCGGATTGACGAAAACGGCCGCTATAAGGAAGATGTCGACTCAGATCTCAATACTTGTTTGACATTGGAAGCTAACATCGATCAGTCCCATCGAGCATTCAGGCAAGATGTAGTCATGTCCATGTTTGATGAAGGTGCGGTAGCTATTGTTCCGATCGAAGCTAAGGGTGATCCTACAATTGGCACTTCGTTTGATATTAGGTCTATGCGAGTTGCTAAGATTATCGAGTGGTTTCCTCGTAGTGTGAAAGTGGAAGCTTACAATGACTATACTGGCCGAAAAGAACAGCTTATCTTTCCAAAAAAGTCGGTAGCGATTATCGAGAATCCACTCTATTCGGTTATCAATGAACCGAACTCCACCATGAAGAGACTTGTCAGAAAATTGAATCTTCTTGATGCGATCGACGAGCAGAGCGGTTCTGGCAAACTGGATCTTATTATTCAGCTTCCTTACGTTGTCAAGGGCGATCTTAAAAAGCAGCAGGCTGAGGATCGCAAGGAAAGCATTATCAAGCAGCTGAAAGGTCCGTATGGCATTGCATACATAGATGGTACTGAAAAGATTACGCAGCTTAACCGTCCTGTTGAAAATAATCTCATGAGCCAGATCGAGTATCTTACCAACATGCTTTACAGCCAGATTGGTATTACTCCGGCTATTATGGATGGCACTGCCGATGAGAAAACGATGCTGAACTATAATAACCGAACTATCGAGCCGATTGTTTCGGCTATTGCTGATGCCATGAAACGCAGCTTCTTGAGCAAAACGGCTCGAAGTCAAGGGCAGACTATCATGGCGTTCAGAGATCCGTTTAAGCTTGTGCCGATTAACAACATTGCTGAAATCGCAGATAAGTTTACTCGAAATGAGATTCTTACTTCTAACGAAATTCGCCAGATTATTGGTTTCAAGCCTTCTGATGATCCTAAGGCTGACCAGCTTCTCAATAGTAATATTTCGCATTCTCCTGAGGAGTTGGCTAATTCTGGCGGTGCTACAAATCAGTTTGAGTCTTTGTTAGACATTCCGATAAGTAAACTTTAGTAATACAAATCTAGAAGTAAGGAGGAAAAGTCAAAATGGTAGTTAATAACTATGACTTTGGTGGTTGGGCCACAGTTGTCAATAAGAGATGCTCCGATGGTCGAACGATCATGAAGGACGCTTTTATCGACAATGATGGTGCTCAGGTTCCGCTTGTTTGGAATCATCAGCATACCGAAGTCGATAATGTCCTGGGCCATGCTCTGCTCGAGAATAGACCTGAAGGCGTTTACGCCTATTGTACATTCAATGACAGCGAGTCTGGCAAGATGGGACGAGAACTGGTTAAGCATGGTGATGTGAACCAGCTCTCTATTTATGCCAACCAGCTCAAACAGCAGGGTGGTAATGTTGTTCACGGTGTGATCCGTGAAGTTAGCCTGGTTCTGGCTGGTGCCAATCCCGGCGCATACATCGATACTATCATGTGTCACAGTGATGACTCTGACGAGGCAGGTATTATTTTCACAGGCGAAGATATAGTACTCGCTCATGCTGAAGAAGAGACTGTCGAGGAAGAGGAAACACTCGCTCATGCTAGCAATGACAAAGACGGCGAAGGTGCCGGCAAGGAGGAATCTAAGATGGCAGATCCTAAGGAAGAAAAGAAGGAAGAGGTCAAGGCTGAAGAGCCGAAGAAGGAGCCTGAAAACGAGAAGACTGTTAAGGACGTGCTCGACACCTTTAATGAAGAGCAGAAGAAAGTCCTTTACTTCTTACTCTCTCAGGTCGCCGAAGACGCCGGCGCGTCCGATGATGAAGGTAACGCCGAGGAAGACAATAAGTCCGAAAATATTAAACATTCTGAAGGAGGAAATGACACTATGTATACTAACGTTTTCAATCGCGAGGCCGAGGAGCAGGCAAATGTTCTGACTCATGCAGACCAGGAGGAAATTCTGAAGATGGCTAAGGCTCCTGGTATGACCCTGAAGAGCGCCATCGAAGCTTTCGCTGATGATCACAAGGATACTCTGGCTCATGGCTTTGAGACTTCTGAGGTTGGCAAGCTGTTCCCGGATTACAAGGATGTTTATCCTGGCGCTCCGGAACTGCTCGAGCGTGATCATGACTGGGTTGACCAGGTCCTGTCCAAGGCCCGCAAGAGCCCGGTTTCCCGTGTCCGTACGAAGCAGATTGACGCTCGTGCCGCTGAGATCCGTGCTAAGGGTTACTCCAAGCGCGACAAGGAGAAGACTATCTCTGCTAACCTGAAGGTTCTCATGCGTACCACTGACCCGCAGACCATTTATTTCCGTGATGCTCTTCATCGTGACGATGTTGTCGACATCACCGATTTCGACGTTGTCGCTTATCAGCGTAATGTCATGAAGCGCAACCTCGAAGAGGAAGTCGCGCTGGCTGCTCTGATTGGCGATGGCCGTCAGGATACCGATCAGGACAAGATCTCTGAGGATCATATCCGTCCGGTGTGGAAGGATGTTGATCTGTACACCATCAAGGCTTCTGTTGATATCGAGGGTATGAAGACGAAGCTGCAGGGTACTAACACCAGCGCTAACTTTGGCGATGAGTATATCCAGACCGAGGCTATTATCGCTGCTTCTCTGCATGCTCGTGAGAAGTACAAGGCTAAGGGCACTCCCGACTTCTACTGCACGCCGCATCTCCTGAACACCATGCTGCTTGCTCGTGACCTGAATGGCCGTCGTATCTATGACTCCGCTGCTGATCTTGCGAAGGTTCTCCGTGTCAACAACATCTACACTGTTGAACAGATGGAAGGTCTGAGCCGTGAGGCTGACCCTGCTAAGACCGACGAGACTGGCAAGAAGTTCAACCTGCTCGGCATCTTTGTTAACATGGCAAACTATCAGTTCGGTTCCACCAAGGGTGGCGAGATCACTAGCTTCGAAGACTTCGACATTGACTTCAACCAGTACAAGTACCTGATGGAGACCCGTCTGTCTGGTGCTCTGACTGATGTCTATGCTGCTATTGCTCTGGAGCAGCCGGTCGCCGCTAGTGAAATTGGCGGCTAATCTTCTATAAAATTCAAAATGGGAGTGAAAATGAATGAACAAATGGTATGGAAAAGTTGGCTATGTTGAGACTGTCGAAGTAGAGCCCGGCATCTGGGAAGAGCAAGAGACTGTCCGCTCTTATTACGGTGAATTAGTCAAGAACTCTAGCAAATTCCGGGTTTCCGGTAATGTGAATGATGATCGGGACGTATCTGTAGAGCTCAGTGTAGTCGCGGATCCGTATGCTGAACTTCATTTTCACTCCATCCGGTATGTTGAGTTTGGTGGCGTCAAATGGAAAGTTAACACTGTTGAACCGAGGCGTCCTCGACTCATTCTCTCACTCGGAGGTGTATACAATGGCTGATCGTGTAGAACTTAATAGTTTGCTAGAAGAACTTCTAGGCAGCAAGAATGTTTACTATCAACCTCCGGAATCCGTAAAAATGCAATATGATGCGATTAGATACTCTAAGAAGCGAATTACAACTACTAGTGCAAATGATGGCAAGTACTCAATGCGAGACTGCTATGATTTAACAGTTATCGCTAAGAGACCTGACCATCCGGTCATTAAGAAGCTGCTCGCTTTGCCGTATTGCAGTTATGATCGACACTATGTTGCTGACAATTTAAACCACGATGTACTTACAATCTACTATTAAGGGAGGACAATATTATGTCTAGACTTACTTGGGACAATACTGGCGAACGTTATTATGAAACTGGTGTAAAGCAGGGCGTTCTTTATCCTATTCAGAGCGATGGCAAGTATAGCCTTGGTGTTGCTTGGAACGGTCTGACTGCTGTTACTGAGAGCCCGTCTGGTGCAGAAGCGACTGCTCTTTATGCTGACGACATTAAGTACCTGAACCTGATCTCCACTGAGGAGTTCGGTGCGACTATCGAGGCTTATACTTACCCCGATGAATTCGCAGAATGTGATGGTTCCGCGGCTCTGGCTGATGGCATCATGCTTGGTCAGCAGAAGCGTAAGACCTTCGGTCTCTGCTATAAGACTACTGTTGGTAACGACGTGGATGGTAATGACTATGGTTACAAGCTCCATCTGATCTATGGCTGCCTGGCTGCTCCTTCTGAGAAGGCCTATGCTACCATCAACGATAGCCCGGAAGCTATTACCTTCTCTTGGGAAGTCAGCACCACTCCGGTGAATGTTGCAGGTTTTAAGCCGACTTCTCAGATCACGATCGACTCGACTAAGATTGCGGAAGGCAAGAAGGCGAAGCTGACTGAACTGGAAGACATTCTCTATGGCAAGGATGGCACTGGCGATGGCCAGACTGGCGCTGTTGCGGCTCGTCTGCCGCTGCCTGACGAGATCAAGACTCTGTTCGAGAGCGCGTGATTTTGACTAAGTAAACCAAAGAGCCGTATTCAGGTAAGCTGGCGGCTCTTACCACTAAATTAACAACCTATATTATTTTTATCATTTGAAAAGGAGAAAATTACTATGATTAAGAAGACTGTTACCTACACTGATTATAACGGCGTTGAGCGCACTGAGAATTTCTACTTCAACCTGTCCAAGGCTGAGGTTATGGAAATGGAGATGAGTACTGAAGGTGGCATGGCCGATTCTATCCAGAAGATCGTTGACGCAAAGGATGCTCCGGCTATCATTCGTGTTTTCAAGGATCTTGTTCTTAAAGCTTATGGTGTCAAGAGCGACGATGGGCGCCGTTTCATGAAGGTGAAGCCGGATGGCTCTCGTTATGCTGATGACTTCAAGGAGACTGAGGCTTATTCCCAGATCTTCATGGAGCTCGCTACCGATGCCGATGCAGCTGCTAAGTTTGTCAACGGTATTGTTCCGACTGACCTTGCTCAGAAGGCTGCTCTTCCCGGCGCATAAATTTGAAAACAATGGAGAGATGAGAAGTGCTTACAATCACTGTGCCTATTAGCCCAGAGGGATGGGATGAAGTTAAACAGGAATTTGTCGAGCCTAAAACTCAGACGTTGCAGTTGGAGCATTCTCTCATCTCTCTTTCCAAGTGGGAGTCAAAATGGAAGAAACCTTTTTTCTCCAAGAAACCAATGACTGACGAAGAGACTCTCGACTATATAAAGTGCATGACACTTACAAGAAATATCGACTCGGATATATACAATCATCTAAGTTCCGAAAACGTTAAAGCTATCATGGACTATATTAACGATCCAATGACGGCCACTACATTTAGCAAAGATGAAAAAGGCGGAAACAATCGTGAAGTAATTACCTCAGAACTTATATATTTCTGGATGATTAGTTCCAATATTCCGCTGGAAGTATGTGAAAAATGGCATATCAATCGTTTATTAACCTTGATTAGAGTGTGTGGAATTAAGAACACTCCTCCTAAGAAACGAAGCAAACGAGACATCATGAGCCAGAATGCGGCTCTCAATGCTGCTCGTAGAAAGCAGCTTAACACTAAGGGTTAAACAAGGGGACATAACATATGATTAGTTTCAGACAAAAGGGTGACTTCTCGAAACTCAACCGCTACTTAGAAAGAGTAAAAGAGGCTGCCCGTTTAAGTATCCTCGACAAATACGGTCGAGAAGGAGTAGCCGCCCTTTCGTCTGCAACACCTGTTGATACGGGCGAAACAGCTAGCTCATGGTTTTACAAGATTGAACATAACAATGGATCGGCTCGTATCGTATTTTGTAACTCGCACATAAATGAAGGAGTTCCTATTGCCATCATACTGCAGTATGGGCACGGAACTGGAACCGGAGGTTGGGTTGAAGGGATAGATTATATTAATCCCGCGATCCAGCCTATTTTTAATAAAATCGTAGACGCTGCGTGGAAGGAGGTCACTAAGATATGAGTACAACTGTTGACGAAAGAGTTGTAGAGATGCGATTCGACAATAAGCATTTCGAATCTAATGTCGCAACTTCCATGTCTACGCTGGATAAACTTAAACAAAAATTGAATTTATCTGGCGCTTCCAAAGGACTGGAGGACATTGACAAGGCTTCTAAGAAAGTTAATATGTCTAGCCTTGGAGGCGCCGTTGACGCAGTAAGCGCTAAGTTCTCTGCACTTCAAGTGATTGGAATAACTGCACTTGCTAATATTACAAACTCCGCGGTCAATGCGGGTAAGCGTATGATTTCGGCATTAACCATTGACCCCGTGAAGACTGGTTTTAAGGAATACGAAACTCAGATCAATGCTGTTCAAACTATTTTGGCCAATACGTCATCTAAGGGGACAACTATCGACGACGTAACTGCCGCATTGGACGAACTGAATAAATATGCAGACCTTACTATTTACAACTTCACCGAAATGACTCGTAATATTGGTACATTTACTGCGGCTGGCATTGATCTGGATACTTCAGTAAGCGCGATTCAGGGTATCGCAAACTTGGCAGCCGTGTCTGGTTCGACATCTCAGCAAGCGAGTGTGGCAATGTATCAGCTTTCCCAGGCTTTAGCGTCTGGTACGGTTAAACTTATGGACTGGAACTCGGTTGTTAATGCTGGTATGGGCGGCGAAGTATTTCAAAATGCACTTAAAGAGACTTCTAGATTATTAGGGACTGGTGCAGATGAGGCCATCAAAGCAAGTGGTTCGTTTAGAGAGTCATTGAGTGAGGGCTGGCTTACTACAGAAGTTCTTACCGAAACCCTTAAGAAGTTTACTGAATCTGGTGCTAACGAGTATATCGCAGAGTATACGGGTCTGTCAGTAGATGCGGTACAAGCGGCCCTTGATAACGCAAAAGCTCAGTATGGAGAAGCAGACGCAATTGAGAAAGCTTCAGAAGCTTTAGCTGAGAAATCTGGCAAAAATAAAGATGAGATTAAGTCCGTTCTTCAAATGGCCCAAACTGCCACAGATGCAGCTACTAAGGTTAAGACCTTTAGTCAGCTGTGGGATGTCATGAAGGAAGCTGCTCAGTCCGGCTGGGCAAAAACTTGGCAGATTATTATCGGCGACTTTGAAGAGGCTAAAGCGCTTTTAACTCCGCTAGCTGATTTCTTTACTAGCATCATTAACAAGATGTCCGATGCACGAAATAATTTGTTAGAGAGTGCTCTCGGTAAAGGCTTTATAAGTCTAGGAGAGAAAGTTAATGGCATACTAAAGCCGGCAACTAAAGCTGTAGAAACGGTAACCAAAGTTACCAGTGCCGTGACAGATCTTAGCGATATAGTCGGCCGAGTTATTCGTGGCGATTTTGGTAATGGACACGATCGTTTTGTCGCACTGACTGAAGCTGGCGAAAACTACTATAAGATTCAAAATAAAGTCAATGAGACATTAGGAAATAGTTTTCGATATACAGACGAGCAAATAGATGCTCAAGATAAGCTAGTAGGGAAGCAAAAAGAGACAACCGAAACAATAGAAGAGTCTGAAAAAGCGTCTGTCGAACTTACCGATGCTCAGAAAAATGAACTAAAGCTTCTAGCTCAGATGGATGAAGCTCAACTTAGATCTAAAGGGTATACTGATGAACAAATAGAAGCGCTAAAAGAACTCGGGGCACAAGCTGACAAACTTGGTATTCCCCTCGGCGAGTTTATAGATAATATTGATGAGATTAATGGTCGCTGGCTTTTATGGAATTCCTTCAAGAATGTCGGTAAAGCTTTAATGCAAGTATTTACCTCAATCGGTAAGGCTTGGCGAGAAGTATTTAGTCCAATACAAGGCGAACAAATTTTTAATGCAATAGCGGCAGTGCATAAGTTTACTGCTTCGTTGATTCCTAGTGAAGAAACAGCTAAGAAACTGACAAGAACTTTCAAAGGTTTATTTGCAGCACTTGATATTATTAAGACTATTCTTGGCGGCGGAATTAGAGTCGCCTTTAAAATATTGTCTTCGATCTTAAGCTACTTCCATTTAAATATCTTCGATGTAACCGCCGCTATCGGTGACGCTCTCGTTGCATTTCACGATTGGTTTGATTCTATATTTGACATTTCAGGTATACTTGACGCGATTGTTCCGCTTATACAAAAAGCTGCAAACGCAATAAGGGAATGGTACGACGCATTTAAAGAAACCCCAGCTGTTCAGAAACTCTTAACGGCAATTGAAACTATTCGATCCGAGTTTAGTAAGTTAACTAGCGGAGAGATTAATATTGGAGAGTTTGCCGCATCTCTAGGTAAGGGACTGGCAAATGCTATAAAGTCTCTTCCCGGTCTTGCTCTTCAGATTGGCAAAGATTTTATCGCAGGATTTCAAAATGGAATTGGCGATGGTATTCATGGAGTCATTAAGAAAGTTGTTGACTTTTGCATCAACTTCGTATCCAACTTTGCATCTGCGCTAGGTGTCCATTCGCCTTCTTGGAAGGCTTATGAGATTGCTCAAGACTTCTTCCAGGGCTTCATTAATGGTGCTAAGACTGCTTTTAGTGGGGTTGTCAAAGTTTTAAAGACCATTGGCGAACAAATCGTAAAGGTGTTTAAGAGTCTTTGGGACTTCATCACTGACGAAAATGGAGATATCGAATGGGGCAAGATCTTTGCTGCCGGTTCGATTGTTTCTATGATTCTTGTCTTAAAGAAATTTGTTGACACGTTTGGAAAGTTCGCAGAATTGATCGGTAGTGTAACTGGTCTGATTAACCAAACTAGTGTCACTATGCAGGAATTCGGTAAAGTTCTTTCTGCTACTGCATGGGATATCAAGGCAGAGGCTCTTAAGAAGATGGCGATTTCTATCGGCATTCTTGCCGCGTCCGTCTGGCTTCTCGCGACAATTGACGACCCTAAAAAGTTGTGGAATGCAGTTGGCGTTATCGGTGCACTTGCCGCAGTCTTAATTATTTTAGGCGCAGTAATGAACAAAATGTCTGCCGTGTCTCTCAAATGGAGTAAGGGTCCTCAAATTGACGGAATCAAACAGGGTCTGTTGCAGATTGGTATAGTTATTCTCATGCTTGCTGCAGCTGTTAAATTAATCGGCAGCATGAAACCAGAAGAAGCCAAGCAAGGTATGGTAGCTCTTGCTGAGATTGCCGCAGGCATGCTTGTATTTGTGGTAGCGATTGGCAGAATAACTAGATACTCTGGTGATGTTGCAGATGTTGGCAAGATGATGAAGCAATTAGCTATTGCTATGCTTCTGATGGTTATTGTCTGTAAACTTGCAGGAAGTCTGTCTGGTGAGCAGATGCTTAAAGGCGCTGCTTTTGCAGCTGGTTTCACCATCTTTGTCAAATATATTGTTAAAGCAACTCAGAGTGCTGGTCCCGACATCAAAAAAGTTGGCAGCATGATGATTAAACTGGCATTTGCAATGACACTCATGGTTGGTGTTTGCAAACTTGCTGGTTTGCTCACCGCGGAAGATATGTTCAAAGGCGCAAACTTTGCTGCCGGCTTTGTTATCTTCGTAGCTGCATTAGTCAAAGTCACAAAGATAAGTAGTGAACAGAAAATGGCCAAGATCAGTTTGATGATCACGAGTATTTCGTTCGCAATGCTTATGCTTGTTGGAGTATGTAAACTCTGTGGTTTGCTTTCTGTCAGCGACATGATTAAGGGCGGCACATTTATGGCGGGTTTCTTAATATTTGTTGCATCTCTTGTCCAGATTCTTAAGATTAGTAATAAGCAGAAAATGGCTGAAGTATCTAAGACAATCACTGCTATGTCTATGGGTATTGCAGTCTTGGCCGGTGTTTGTGTCTTGCTGAGTTTCGTTGATATAAGGAGTTTGGCAAAGGGAATTACCGCAGTTGGTATGCTTAGCGCTATGATGGCGCTCATGGCTCATTCCCTGAAGGGTGCAAAGAATGCTAAAGATGCAATGAAATGGATGACCTTTTCCATTGTTGCTATGGCTGCTTCTGTTGCAGCACTCTCTTTTATTGATGATAAGGATCTCGCCAAAGCTGTTGGTGCAATGGCTGTATTGATGGGCATGTTTGCAATTATGATGCGTAGCCTAAAGGGCCTGACCAAGGTTCCTGTTGGCCCTATCATCATGATGATTGGAGTTATTGTTGCTCTTACTGGCGTTATGTATTTGCTCGGCTTGCTGAATCCTAAGACAACAATTGCGACTGTGGCTTCTCTGGCGACTCTCATGTTGGCGATGGCTGGCGTGCTTAAAGTTCTCAGCTCTATGAATGCTGATGTTAAGAAAGCTTTTAAGGGAGCCGTTTCGCTTGCTACGATGGTGATTCCTCTGCTTGCTTTTGTTGGTGTTCTGTATTCGATGAAAAACCTTAAGGTTTCGATTAAGAATGTCGCCGCACTTATTATCTTAATGACGGCGATGGCAGGACTTGTTAAGCTACTTGACCTCATGAAGGTTGATGTGTGGGACGCAGTAAAGGGCGTTGTTGCGCTTACTGCTATGGCTGCTCCGATGTGGGTGTTCATCAAAGTTCTGAAGACCATGAATGGCGTAGAGAATGCCATGGGTAATGTTAAAGCTCTGGTCGTTCTCATGAGTGTACTTACACTTCTGTTGTTACCGCTTACATTAGTCGGCGCGCTAATTTTGCCTGCCATTTTAGGTGTTGCCGCTCTAACTGCGATGGCTATTCCGATGCTCACATTCATTGCAATTATTAAGCGTATGAATGGTATCGAGAATGCTGAAACCAATATTAATCTGCTGCTTGGTCTTATGACCACAATGACTGAGCTTCTGACCAAGATTGCTCTGGTTGGTCCGATGGCTCTAATTGGTGTCACAGCTATGACTGGGCTTGCTGCTCTTATGGGTATAATGGGTGGCTTTGCAACTGCAGTTGGTGCTCTGATGACTAAGTTCCCGAGTCTTGAGAAATTCCTTGATAAAGGCTTGCCAGTTCTTGAAAAGATCGGCAGCAGTATCGGAAAGATGATCGGAAACTTTGTCAATGGTATTTCAACTGGAATTGGCAATGGTTTGGTCAAAATGGGAGAGGACATCGCTGTATTTATGGCGGCTCTCTCCGTTGCTAGCTCAAACGCATCTGGTATTAAGCGCGGATCCTTTGATGGAGTTGAAGATCTGATTAGTGTTCTTCTACAGTTAGCTGGTTCTGCTATCGGCACGTCCATTGCAGATCTCTTTACTTCTCTGTTCTCTGGGCAGACATCTATGGAGAAGTTTGAAACTGATGCTGTGGCATTCTTTAGAGCCATGAAACAAATCGGTAAGGTTTCTTCCGATGTCAGCATTGACGAAAAGTCGTTTAAAGTCATCATAAAAGCGGCTAAGAGTCTGGCTGATCTCCAGGAGTCTCTGCAACCTATTGGCGGTGTTATTTCGTGGTTTGCTGGTAGAACAGACCTTGAGTCGTTCGGCAACAGTATCGTTCCGTTCATCAGATCCATGAAGATGGCATTCAAGGTTCTTGATGGAGTTACTATTGACAAGGAAGCTTTTGACTCGGTTATTATTGCCGCGAAAGCACTTGCTGAACTTCAGAGCTCTCTGGAGCCTATTGGAGGCGTTATCTCTTGGTTCAAGGGTAGAGATGATCTCGCAACATTTGGTGAAAATGTAGCTCAGTTTATTGAGTCTATGAAGATGGCTTTCTCTACGCTCAAGGATGTCACTCTTGACCTAGGCGCGTTTGAATGTATTATCACAGCCGCAACTGCGCTTGCTGAACTTCAGAGCTCTCTCGAGCCTATCGGAGGCGTTATCTCTTGGTTCAAGGGTAGAGATGATCTTGGCACATTTGGCGAAAACGTAGCCGAATTTATCGAGTCTATGAAGACTGCGCTCACTACTCTCGATGGTATCACTTTGGATTCCGCAGCACTCGGCACTGTTATTCTTGCTACTGAAAAGTTAGCAGAATTGCAGGGTGTGATTGAGCCTATTGGCGGCGTTATCAAGTGGTTCACTGGTAGAGACGACCTTGGCGCATTTGGTGCAAGTGTTGTGCCGTTTGCTGATGGCATGAAGGCACTTGGCGAATGTAGCTCGGTAGACCCCATCACTATAGACACTCTTGTGGTAGCTTCGAATAAACTTTCGGAGTTGCAGGGTTCTTTGGAGCGTATCGGTGGCGTTGTTGATTTCTTCGCAGGCTCGAACAGCCTCGAAACATTCGGCAACGGTGTTGAAGCGTTTGCCACTGGTATGGTAACTCTGTCTAGCTGTGGAACTATAAATCCGGATACCCTCGCGAATCTAGTTAAGGCTTCTGGTGTTCTATCTGAACTTCAGAGTAACCTTAACCGTGTTGGAGGGGTTATAGATTTCTTTGCTGGCAATCAGAGTCTCCTGCAGTTCGGTACCGGAATTAGTGCGTTTGCAGATGGCATGAAGAAAGTGTCTGAGGTTGGACCAATTAATCAGGTTGTGTTTGAAAGTATCAATGCCGCTGCGACAAGCCTGTCTGAATTGCAGAGTAATCTTGATCGTGTTGGAGGCGTTGCGGCATTCTTTGCCGGAGACAATGATCTTGGCACATTTGGTGAGAATGTTAGAACTTTCATGACTAACATGAAGAGCGCTTTCAATTCGATCAGTGGAATTACTGTCGACACGACTGCGTTCGAGGCAATAAATACGGCAGCAACTGAGCTGTCTAAACTGCAAGGAGAACTAGACCGTGTCGGCGGTGTCGTAGCATTCTTTGCTGGGGATAACGATCTTGGCACATTCGGCGAAAACGTCAAAACCTTCATGACCAATATGAAGTCGGCGCTTAGTGCTCTTGACGGTGTCACAGTCGATGATAATGCCTTCAAGTCTGTTACTCAGGCTGTAAAGGATCTGTCTGATCTTCAGAAGGAACTCGAATCTCCTAACAGCATTATTAAGTTCTTTACAGGAAGAACTGATCTTGCCACATTCGGACAAAATGTTTCTCTGTTCGCTGACGGTATGCTTAAACTTGAACAGTGTGAAGGTTTTAAGGTTAGTGTCATGACATCCCTCACTGAAACTGCTAAGCGTCTTAACGAATTCCAAGGTAAACTTGAGGGTTCTGTTGGCGGCGTTATCAGTTGGTTCAAGGGTAAAGAAGCTGACCTTGGTACATTCGGTACAAATATTAGTTTGTTCGCTGATGGTATGCTAAAACTTGAACAGTGTGAAGGTTTAAAGCTTAGTACTATGACGTCCCTTATAGAGACTGCTAATCGACTTAATGAATTCCAAGGCAAACTCGAAGGCTCCGTTGGTGGCGTTGTTAACTGGTTTAAGGGAAAACAGGCTGACCTTGGTTCATTCGGTGCAAGTATCGAGTCGTTCGCCAATGGTTTTATTAAGCTTAAGGACTGCGAGGCGTTGGACCCGGAAGTCATTGAATCGATTACGACTGCTGCTACGAAACTTGGAGAATTTCAGAGTACCCTTGAAATGCAAGTCAATCCTATTATTGCTTTCTTTGCCGGAAAGAGGGAGAGTCTTGGCGAGTTTGGTGCGGATATCGACGTATTCGCCACAGCTATGACAAAACTTAAAGATTGCGGAGGTATCAGCGAAGAGGACATCACATCTATTGTTAGCGCTGGTACGGCCATAACAGAATTCCAGAAGATTCTTCCGACAGAAAACTGGTTTGACGGTAAGATGGACCTTTCGGAGTTTGCAGACTATGTGACTGATTTCTCTACCGCAATGTCCGAGTTTTCCAAGTCGGCTACCGAAATAGATACTGCTGCGGTTTCTACAGTTATCTCCACTGCGTATCGTATTAAGAACTTTGTCGATTCTCTTGCTGATTTTAACACCGATGGAATCGAAAAGTTCACTGGTATTGGTAGTGGCGGTGTAGGTGCAGATGGCCCTGCATACAAAATCGCCAAAGCAATCGCGGCTTTTGGAGACGCTGTTGATGACACAGATATGCAGAAGGTTGCTTCCACAATTGCTTGTGCGCGTCAGCTTAGAACTATGATTGAAGGTCTCAACGGCTTTGATGGGTCTGGAGTTGATAACTTTAAACCCAAGCAGATTGCGACTGAAATCAAGAATTATTCGGATACTATCAAGGACATTAATTCTGTTCTTGTGGCTTCGTCTATCAATTCTGCAATTAAACTTAAGAATTTCATTGCGACACTTACAGAACTTGATTCTAGTGGTATTGCAAACTTTAAGATTGGCTCGATTGGAACGTCTATTAAGAACTATTCCGCAAATGTATCTAAAGTCAATCTTGCACAAGTAATTGCTAGTATTACTGCCGCTGATAGCTTGAAGAAATTCATTTCTGGTTTAGCGACATTCAATTCTGATGGAGTAGATTCTTTCAAATCCTCTGTCGAAAAGCTCGCGACAGTCAATACTACCGGAATTGTTAAAGCGTTTAACCTCGCTTCAGTCAAAATGATTAAATCTGGCTCTAATATGATGACTGGTTTGATCGGAGGTATGCAACTGAAGATCCCTCAGGTTATGTCTACTGTGAACTCCTTGACTAAGTCGATTGGTCAGGCCATTAGTTCGAAGTTCACAACATTCTTTGATGTCGGCCAGAAACTTGCAGGTAAGCTTATTGATGGTATTGGTAAGAAGAATAGTGCAGCCAAAACTGCCGGCGAAGATCTTGCCTCGAAGGCATCCTCTGGTATAAAGACTAAGTATGACAGTTTCAAGAATGCTGGTAAATACCTTGGCGACGGGCTTGTCGAAGGTATTAATGCTAAGCAGACTGCGGCATATAATGCTGGTTACGCACTTGGCAAGAAGGCAGTTGAAGGCGAAAAAGATGGACAACAGTCCAATTCTCCTTCGAAGGCTACTATTAAAGCAGGTAAGTGGCTTGGTGAAGGGCTTATTATTGGTATTAAGAACATGGGTAAGTCTGTCTATAACGCAGGCGAAAACATGGGCACCACTGCTATCAATGCCACAAGAAGTGCCATGACTACGATGCTTGATACGCTGAATTCCAATATGGATGCCCAGCCTACAATCCGTCCGGTTGTTGACTTGTCAGATGTTCGTTCTGGGGCTAGTGCTATCAATAACATGTTCTCTGGAACTCGTGGAATTGGTGTTCAGGGCAATCTTAGCGCAATCAATATTGCTATGAACCGTAAACTTCAAAATGGTAGTAATGATGATGTCATTACGGCAATCAATAAGCTCAATGATGGTCTTGCTGCTAATCGTGGTGACACGTACAACTTTGAAGGCATTACTTATGATAATGGTGATGAAATTTCTAATGCAGTCCAGACTCTTGTCCGTGCTGCTAAAATGGGAAGGAGGGTGTAAAGTATGGCAAAATTATCTGCTGATAAAAAGTACGTAACTGTTGAACGGGGCGATACCTTATCGCAGATCGCGGTTGACTATGCTGGTGGTTATAATAACTATAAGAAGCTGGCAGCGATTAATAACATACCGAACCCCGATCTCATTTATGTTGGTCAGATTATTTATTTAACTCAAGAGGCCGCGTCTGGTTCAGGTTCGGCCTCAACCAACAAAAATAAAGCAACCATTAATCAGTTCGGCTTGATGAGCAATAGCGATAATACACTATTTGCTACTTGGTCTTGGGATGGAAAGAATACCGACAGCTATAAAGTTGCTTGGACATATGATACTGGCAATGGTGTATGGTTTGACGGTAACTCTTCTTCGATTTCTGTTGACGAAGACAATCCTTCACTGTCTAAACAAAGCACTTATAGCATTCCTAGTAACGCTAAGAAAGTGCAGTTTAAGGTTAAACCCATCTCCAAGACTTACAAAAATTCGAACGATGTTGAGACTAAATACTGGGACGCATCTTGGTCTAGTGTTAAAGAATGGCGAGATAGCACTCCTTTGGCAACTCCGGGAACTCCTGATGTGTCGATCGAGTGGTTTAAATTAACTGCGAGTCTCGACAACATCGACATTCCCGGAGCTACACATATTCAATTCCAGGTTATCAGAGATGACTCCGCATCTACTTACAGCGCTAAGAAAGCTGAGATTGTTTCTGGTCATGCTGCATATGTCTTCCCAATCGTAGGAGGCAGTCAGTACAAGGTTCGTGCTCGTGCGCATAACCTTAAAGATAATACATCCAGCGAATGGTCTGCTTACTCTTCGAATCAGGGAACTGTGCCTAGTGTTCCTAGTGGTATCACTGAGCTTGCAGCATTGTCCACAACTTCTGTCCAGGTTACATGGGCACCTGTCGATAATGCTACTGGCTACACAGTCGAGTACACTACTAAGAAATACTATTTCGACAGTTCATCTGAAGTAAAGAGCCAGACTGTAACTGATGCTGTTAACTATGCTATTATCACTGGTATGGCTAGTGGCGACACGTATTTCTTCAGAGTCAAAGCCACCAATAAAGTTGGCGACTCTGGCTGGACAGATATCCGATCTATTACCATCGGTGAACCTCCGTCTGCTCCTACAACTTGGTCTTCCACAACTACTGCTATTACTGGTGATCCAGTCACATTATATTGGGTCCACAATGCAGAAGATGGCTCTAAGGAGACATACGCTGAGCTGGAACTCTACATCGGTGACCAGCTTGAGGAGCATACAATCAAAAATAATAAGTCTGAAGATGACGAAGCTACGAATAGTCAGTGGGTTCTCCAGACTACCTCGTATACTGAAGGTACGTCAATCAAATGGCGAGTCCGAACTGCAGGCATCACCAAAGAGTACGGTGACTGGTCTGTTCAGAGAACTATCGACGTCTATGCTCCGGCAACGCTTCAGTTGAACATGACCGACGTGGATGGAAATGAGCTTGACACGTTGACAGCATTTCCTTTCTATATCAAAGCTCTTGCAGGTCCTAAGACTCAGGCTCCTGTTAGTTACCATCTGTCGATTAAGTCTAATTCTATGTATGAGACAGTTGATAGTATTGGTAATCCTGTGATTATTAACAGCGGTGAGGAAGTGTATTCTAAGCATTTCGATATCTCCGAACCTATGTTGGTGGAGTTTTCTGCTTGGAATATCGATCTTGAGAATAATATCGAGTACACAGTCACTTGCGCTGTTTCGATGAATTCTGGGTTAACTTCGGAAGCATCTTTAACATTCACAGTTAGATGGACTGATGAACATTGGGTTCCTAATGCGTCGATTGGTGTTGACGAAGAGACCATGACTGCGAATGTCAGGCCGTATTGTTATGATACAAACATGGTCTACTATCAGGTTACTTCTTCGTCTGGAACATACACGAAGACCGTCACAAAGTTAACTTCTGTTTGGGGTGAGCCTGTGGCTAATGCTACAACCACTACTGGCGAGAAGGTTTACTCTGGTGTGGATGGTAATGGTAATAATGTGTACTACTGCATAGTTGAGGAATCTTCGGTCGTCGAGGGAGTACTCTTGTCTGTCTATAGGCGAGAATTTGATGGCAGCTTTACCGAACTTGCTACGGGCATTGACAGTACTAAAGCTACCACAGTCACAGATCCTCATCCGGCATTGGATTATGCTCGGTACAGAATCGTTGCGACCACTGAAGCAACTGGTGCTGTGAGCTACTATGACACTCCTGGTTATCCGGTCGGTGGCAAAGCAGTTATTATCCAGTGGAATGAAGAATGGAGCAGCTTTGAAACATCGGAAGATGAGATTATGGAGCAACCGGCTTGGACAGGATCCATGCTCAAGCTTCCGTATAACATCGATGTGTCTGAATCCAACAGTTCTGATAAATCTCTTGTCGAGTATATTGGACGTTCGCATCCAGTTGCTTATTATGGCACTCAGCTGGGTGTTGCTGCGACTTGGAATATGGACATTCCTAAGAGTGATAAAGAGACTATCTATGCTCTTCGTCGTCTTGCAAGATGGATGGGCGATGTCTATGTCCGTGAACCGTCTGGCAGTGGCTATTGGGCTAACATTTCTGTTTCCTTTAGTCAAAAGCATACCGAAGTAACTGTTCCGGTTACATTAACTATTTCTCAGGTTGAAGGAGGTACGTAACATGGCTGATTGGTCTAAGTCAATGCAACAGACTTTTGAGTACTATGTTGTTGATCCTGAAACTTGGAAAGATGTTAGTAAAATCAATGATGTTAAATCATGCACGATTAGTTGGGATGCGGACTCTGACACACTAGGGTCCGCTACCATCGATATAGATGGCTCGTTGGAAGAATGCTATTTAAGAGTTTACCTCGTAACAATTCAAAATGGAGTAAGAGAGAGACACCCTTTAGGTACATTTATGGTCCAGACACCGTCTACATCTTTTGATGGGAAGGTGCGATCAGTTACAATGGATGCTTATACTCCTTTAATTGAACTTAAAGAGAAATGCCCCCCTTATGGCTACTCCATTCTCAAGAATGCAAACATCATGGATATGGCGTATCGGCTTACAGCTGAGAATCTTCGTGCTCCAGTAGTTAAGACTATCGCTACCGATACCTTATATACCGACTTTGTTTCCGAGCCAGATGACACATGGATAACATTTCTCAAAGACCTGCTGGCAAACGCTAAATATTCGTTCGGTCTGGATGAGCTTGGTAGGGTGTTGTTTACTCCTAGACAGGATACTGCAGCTTTGCAGCCGTTGATGACGTTTGATGACTCAAATAGTTCGATCTTGTATCCTGATATTTCTATGGATCACGACCTTTATGGCCTTCCGAATGTAGTAGAGGTTATCTACTCGAACGGCACAGAGTACTATCAGTCGAGAGTTGTTAATAACGATGAGAATAGTCCAATCTCGACAGTCAATCGAGGCAGGGAGATTATCTATAGGGACACCAATCCCAGTATTTCCGGTCAGCCGACTAAAGAGCAGATAGATGCATATGCCAAAAGACTTCTTAAGGCAATGTCTTCTATTGAATATACGATCACATTCACGCATGGCTATTGTGGTGTTCGTTTAGGAGATTGTATTCGTCTGAATTACACCAGAGCGGGCATCAATAACGTTAAAGCAAAGATCATAAGCCAATCTATCAAATGCGAACCGGGTTGCTCGGTTAAGGAGAAAGCAGTATTTACTACTAGACTATGGGGGTGATATTACATGGCTTTATCCAGCGATTTGATATCACAATTTGTTCAAATAACCCAAGAAAAGAAAGAGAGCAAAGAAACTACAGTATACGGAACTATAGTCGAGTACGATGGTGGTAAATATGTAAGACTCGACGGATCAGATTTACTTACTCCGATCTCCACTACCGCTGACGCCCTTAATGGCGAACGAGTTACTGTTATGATCAAAGATCATACAGCTCTCGTGACAGGTAATATTTCATCTCCCTCAGCTCGTACAGATACAGTAAAAGAGATGGGAACTAAAATCTCAGAGTTCGAGATTGTCATTGCTGATAAGGTTAGCACTGAACGACTTGAAGCTGAGATTGCCAGAATTGATACTCTCGTAGCAGAAAACGTCACTATTAAGGAACGTTTGGATGCTAACGAAGCTAACATCAATACATTAACCGCCAATAACGCAACTATTACCGGAAAGCTCACCGCAGCTGAGGCTGAGATTGAGACTCTTAAGACTACTAAACTCGATGCTACAGTGGCTGAGATCACCTATGCAACAATTAAGAGTCTTGAAGCTACTGATGCAAAGATTAATAATCTTGAAGCTGCTTATGGTAGCTTCCGTGACTTGACGACTGACAAGTTAACTGCTGTTGATGCGTCAATTGCTAATCTTGAAGCTACTAAGTTAAGCGCCACAGATGCTGACCTTAAGTATGCAAATATCGACTTCGCCAATATTAACATGGCTGCTGTCAAGAAGCTCTTTACTGATTCTGGCATTATTAAGGATCTTGTTGTCAGTGACGGTAAGATTACTGGCGAATTAGTTGGTGTAACTATTAAAGGCGATCTGATCGAAGCCAACACTTTGAAAGCTGATAAGTTGGTTATCAAGGGGTCTGATGGTCTATATTATAAGCTCAATGTTGACTCGTTGGGCGAAACTACAGCTTCTTCTGACGTGAAATATCAAAATGGATTAGACGGCTCTGTAATCATAGCTAAATCTATCGTTGCTGAAAAAATAGCAGTAGACGACCTAGTAGCATTCGACGCTACTATTGGCGGATTTAACATTACAGAAACTTCTATCTATTCCGGGGTAAAAGCCTCTGCTGATAACACCACACGAGGCATCTATCTGGATAGAGATGGACAGCTAGCTGTTGGCGACGCTAATAATTATCTGAAGTATTACAAAGATGCTGACGGAAATTATAAGCTCGAAGTCTCTGCTCAAAGCATTAAATTTAGTACAAGTAATAAGACGCTTGAAACTACTCTTGGCGAGACTATTACTAAGAGTGTTGAAGAGTTTTATCAATCATCTTCCCCTGTTACATTGGCAGGTGGTAAATGGTCTACTGAACAACCCACGTGGACTGAAGGGACTTATATTTGGAGAAGAACCGCTATTACTTATGGCGATGGAAGCTCTGAATACTCTCCTTCCTCGACTGGCGTATGCATCACTGGTAACACTGGCGCTAAAGGCGATGACGGTGCAGCCGCTATAACCCTCAGCATTACCTCAAGCAATGGAACCGTATTCAAGAATAATACTGGCTCGACAGAACTTACAGCTCATGTATATGTAGGCGGCGTCGAACAGACCATTACGGCTGCTGGAGTGTGCGGGACTCTTGGGTCGATAAAATGGTATAAGAGTGGATCTACTGCAGTTGTGGCTACTGCTAAGTCGATCACAGTATCAGCTACTGATGTGACTAGTGCAGTTGTTTACACCTGTCAGTTAGAAGACTGATATGTCTCGTAAAGCGACTGCGACAGTTACACTCTCGAGTTACCGCGACACGAAGAGTATTACTCGCTACTATAAACTTAGTTCGTCTACACCTAATAAACCAACTGCGAAACCTCCTAGTGGATGGAGTACAACTGAACCTGAATATACTAGCGGAAGTGCATCATCGCTCTATTATTGTGAGATGATTGAGTTCTCCGATGGAACTTATACGTATTCAGCCGTCAACAAATCAAGTGGATATCAGGCTGCACAAGAAGCATGGACAAAAGCCAACAATGCTATCGTCTCTGTAGATGTCGAATACTATCTTTCAACATCTGCTACGTCTCTATCTGATGGTTCTTGGTCAACAACTGCTCCAACATGGGTGAATGGCAAGTATATGTGGAGCCGTACAGTTAAGACAAATGGTGCTGGCACTAAAGCATACTCCCCAAGTCAAAATGGAGTTTGTATTGCCGGAGCTAAGGGTGATACAGGCGACACTGGTAAAGGTGTTAAGTCCATTGTTGAGCAGTATTACAAATCTACTTCCACAACTACCCAGACAGGCGGAACATGGGTTGGCACATATCCTGGTTGGGAGAACGGTAAGTATATTTGGACAAGATCAGTCATTACTTACACCGACAATACGATCATAACTACCGCAGCTATTTGCGTCACAGGCTCGAAAGGGGCTACTGGTGCAATAGGTCCTGCTGGCAGAGGTGTTAAGTCGACGGTAGTGACGTATCAAGCAGCTTCTTCTGGAACTACTACTCCAACAGGAACTTGGGCTTCGTCGCCTCCATCTACAAACGCTGCGGCTCCATATTTATGGACTCGTATAATTATTACCTATACGGATAATACAACATCAACGTCATATTGCATTGGTAGTACTCCAGAGGGGATAATTGTTGGCGGACGAAACTACATCCAGTTGACAAAGCTAAGTTCACATACTCCATATAACACAATTCCAACAGTGACGAATGGTGCTATCAGCTCGACGCTAACTGCTGGAAAGTATTTCACCTTATATGTCACCGGCTATAAGCCTCCTGCTACTACCTGCACAGTTAGTGGATACTTGAAGCTTAATAACGCCATTCCAACATCGCAATTTTTCTTAGGATTGGCATCGACATATGGCAATACGCTTGTCGAGAATAAGTACGATTCGACAACTGGTTATTTCTCAATAACTCAGAAATACAGTGGTGATCAGAATTGGATATTTCATTGCAGAACTGCAACCTTCACTGGCGATACTGCAGTTGTGACATTGAGTAAACTTAAATTCGAGATAGGTAATAAAGCTACTGATTGGACTCCTTCTATCGAAGAAGTTGAATCGGCGATTACGGCTGCCGACAGCAAAGCAACTAGCGCCAAGGATTACACTGACAAAGCTAAAAGTAATTACGGGTATCAGTATAAGTACGATATCACATTTAATGGTGATGCCAACACTTATTATCCTGTAGTCTTACGAGGCGGAGACCAGAATGTAATGCGCGAGATTATGGTTAAGCGTGGCTATAGCGAGAAAGCTCCGACTGATTGGAATGGTCATCCTACTTCGAAAGGCATAAGTCTTCTGTTGAAGATTAAGTGCAACTATGGAGGATGGGGCGGTGCTAATTATTCGTGGTGGATTCATGATCTCGAAGAATGCTATGGTACTCTATTTGCAGGTGCTGGACAATGCATGGATTGGATGGGTTTCTATATTTTCCTCCGAGGTGGCGGCGATACGGGAGCACTGTATCATATTTACAGCGATCAGCCTCTTGTGGCGACTCAAGTTAATGGGACATCTCCGATGGTCTGTTATAACAGTGATCGTATTGGGTGGTCTGGAGGAACGGCAGATGATCCAACATATTACTGGAATGCTCCAACGCCTAGAACGATGACTGAAGATGTTATTAATGAGATCGCCGCCAAGAAATACATTGACGTCGCTGCTAATACAGCAGATGGTCTCGATGCAGCAAACGATGCTATGGATGAATTATCTGATGCAATGAGCGCACGCCTAGAAACTGCTGAAATGAATATCAGCGCGATAGAAGGACTCATATCCACTCTAGTAGTCGACGAGAACGGTGGCTCGTTGATGAAACAGACCTCCGATGGTTGGGTCTTTTCAATGGGTGAAACTCTTGCTCAGTTACAGACAGCCACAGATGATCTTAAAACTTTAGAAAGTGATCTCGCTGAAACTGGTGGTAATATTGAAGCCTTGCAGAATGTCGTAAAGAGTCTTGAGACTCTGACGAGCTATATACGTATTAGCACTGACGGAGAAGAACCTCAGATCGAACTTGGCAATGAGGGGTCGTTCAAAGTCATCATCACGAATACTGCAATTAAGTTTATGGATGGCACTAGCATCCCGGCATATGTAACTAATCAATCGTTAAAAATTGGCAGAGCAGAAGTTGAAGATGAATTGGTGTTTGGCGGATTTGCTTTCGCCGAACGCGCCAATGGCAACATGGGTCTCATTTGGAAAGGAGAGTGAGGTCGGTGGCTACAATTAGCACTCCTCAGTTTGGTAGTTCAACTTGTCCACAAGCACAACTAATCGTGACAGAGAGTAGCAGTACAGCGACCACCTCAACTCTTTCTTGGACCTTGAAATGGGTCACTCATGGCTACACCGTTAACTCAAGCTTAAATAAGGATTATACGGTCAAAATAGATGGTAACACCGTAAAGACAGGCACTTTCGCAATAGGTGGGAAGACCACTCAAAACATTGCAACTGGCACTGTTACAATAAACAAAGGAACCTCAACAAAAAGTATTGCGCTAGCTTTGACTTTTGTCATGAACTTCACTTGGAAGAATGTTTATGGCGGAACTAAAAGCGCTAGTGGGTCTATATCCGTTGCGGCAAAGACGTCATACAAGATCACGTACAACGCAAATGGAGGTTCTGGCGCACCATCTCAACAGACAAAGTGGCATGGCACGAACATAACTTTGTCTAGTACTAAGCCGACTAGAACTGGCTATACCTTCAAAGGTTGGGCAACATCCGCAAGTGGCTCTGTTACATATGGTTCAGGAGCGAGCTATACAGCAAATGCAGCAGTTACTCTATATGCTGTGTGGGCAGCAGTGACTTATAAGGTTACCTACAATGCAAATGGAGGCTCTGGAGCTCCTGGTCAGCAGACAAAGAAATACGGAGTTACCCTGAAACTATCTACAACTAAACCAACCAGAACAAATTACAATTTTAAAGGTTGGTCCAAGACTGCTACTGGAACTGTTGCTTATGTAGCCGGCGCAAACTATACAGCCAATGCGGCTATTGCTTTGTATGCTGTTTGGGAGTTGGCGTACACTAAGCCGACAATCACTAACATAAAATTAGCTCGTTGCGATCAAAATGGAACTGCTTTAGAGACCGGATCTTATTGTAAAATCACTTTTGATTGGTCTTGTTGTCAGATAACAGGGACCAATCCTGTAAAGACTATTACAATAACCCAAGGATCTTCAACAGTTACTGTCACTGCATCTGGAAATAGTGGTTCGGCATCCAAAATCGTTGGTGGATCGATCAGTCAAGATAAGTCTTATGCGTACACGATTAAAGTGACTGATACCAAAAATGGCACTACAACAGTAACAAAAACTCTTGGCACCACTAAATTTCCTATTGATTTTAAATCTGGTGGTACTGGTGTTGCATTCGGCAAGACGGCTGAAACGGCTAACCTTGCAGAGTTTGGTTACCAAGCTAAGTTCACTGGTGGAATACTTCAGCCTATATTAGCAGCAGGCACGGACCTGAATACAATCCTAACCCCAAACGTCTACAGTGGAAGAAATATAACAGATAACGCGTATACTAATGCTCCTTTCACTAGTGGGTCATTTACTCTTAGAGTTGAAGGAGCAGGACCTAACGGACAGACAAAACAAACCGCAACAGTTTGCGACAAAAATAAAGCTAGAGTTTGGGAAAGGTTCTATTACACGTCGGCATGGGGCGATTGGAAATGCGTATACGATATGCCAGGTACCATTCTTTGGTCTGGGGCTTGGTATATGAATGCTAACCAAACTGCAACGTTTTCTGAAAAAGTAAGTATACAACCGAGTGGAATATGCTTAGTATTTTCAGAGTATTACGACAGTGAGGCCAAGAACCAGTCATTTATTTCGTTTTTCATCTCTAAGAAACTAGTAACTACTCACCCCGGAAAAGGGCATTCATTTGTTTTGTTCACTAGCAATTTTGGCTACGCAGGTACTAAATACTTGTATATCAGTGATGATAAACTTACTGGCCATGCGAATAATGCTCTTACCGGAACTGGTACTACTGGTATCAAATACACCAATAATCGCTTTGTTCTCAGATATGTCATAGGAGTTTAAAAATGATAAAAGGAGAGTGATTTAATATATGTGGCATAACACAATTTTGAAGGCAAGAGAGGTTTACAACATTAATGGGCATTAAAGCATCTGGTCAGATTACGATTGTAGATGTTACCGATGCCTATTCTGCACTTTTGTCCAGTGAAGGGTACACCTTTGTTGGCGATTCGACGGGTGCACCCTCTGGCCTAACTTGTACGACTCAAGTAACAGCTTACTGTGGCTCTCAGCAGTGTGAAGAAGTCAGAGTTGTAGCTGTTCAATGCCCGAGCGGCATTTCTGCAATCATAAATAATAATGGCACATCTTCTCCTGTTATCACTTTTACAACTAATGACACAATCACAGAGACGACTCAAGCGACTATTCACATTGTGGTTGACGAGATAACAATCACTAAAAAGTTCACATTCTCTGTGGCGATCCAAGGTAGTGATGGAGCGGATGGCAAAGGTATAAAAACTGCAGAAATTACTTATCAGATTGGCGAGTCTGGAACTACGCCTCCCGAAGGAACGTGGACGAAATCTATCCCCGAAACAACCTCCGAGAAACCGTATCTCTGGACTCGCACTGTTATTACTTACACCGATGATACTACATCCACGTCTTATTCTGTCAGTAGTACTCTTGACAGCGTGGACATTGGTGGACGTAACCTTGTGAGCGAATATGACTTTACTCTTTCCACATCTGGCAATGAAGTTAGTTACACAGATGACGGTAAGGGTAATATTGCGATTATTAACCGAAATGAAGGCGCTATTACTGATGACGGTAGTGGCAATGTTACAGTTGTAGATTCTACTGGCATGGGGATCACTGATGATGGTAACGGAAACGTCACAGTTGCTATTGCTAGTTCGAGCGGCGAGACCGAAACTACTGGCGACGTCACTTACAAATATTTTATTGTCGATTCCGGTGATGCTAATGACTTGACTGTATCTGTCAGTTCAGCTTATGACGCGTCGTTGTCTTCTCGTACTGGTGCGTACGTTGTGAGCGCTTATAATGTTGGTGCTGACAATGCGGTTGGAACGATTCTCACAACTGAAAACGAGCGTAGTATCGACGGCAAACGTCATAGTTGCACGATGAACATTAGCGAAAAGACTAACAATCTTGTAGCAGTTAAGATTGCCATGAGCAGCATGGATGCAAATGAGAAGGGAATTACAATTAACTTCTCGTACCTCAAAATAGAAAAAGGAAATCAGGAAACGGACTTTACTCCTTCTCCTGAAGATACTGAGAATGCTATTTCTGATATCCGTGAATCGATGACAACTCAGAAAACTGAGATCATCTCGGATTGCAAGTCTATTATTCTTAGCGCTCTTAAGACTTATGTTGAATCTGGAGAGTATGACGAGTTTAAGCAGACTGTTAGTTCTCAGTTGGAGCTTCTTGCAGACCGTATCACGATGACGTTCAGCACCGTTAGTCAGCAAGTAACTGATGTTGATGGTGATATGCAGACGAAGTTTAATGAACTTTATAAGTACATCACGTTTTCTGGTGAAAATGCGATTACAATTGGCTCTTCTGATAGCTCAATTAAGCTTATTCTTGACAATGACCAGATTCTCTTCACTAAAGATGATGTCACATTTGGATCTTGGGATGGCAACAATTTCCATACTGGCAATATCGTTGTCGACGTGAACGAGAGAGCTCAGTTTGGTAATTTTGCTTTCCTTCCGAACTCGGATGGATCGCTATCATTTGTAAAGGTGGGTGGCTAATATGGCTTCTAGTGGAAGTGTAAGTACGACCGGTTATAGTGGACGCCATTTAGTCCTCTCCTGGTCACAGGTTTCTCAGAGTATTGCTAATAACACTACGACAATTTCTTGGACACTGAAAGGTGCTGGTTCGGCTTCTTTCTCATATTGTTATGCTAGAAACTTCACAGTAGTTATCAATGGTGTTACTGTGCTTAACTCGCAAGGAGATAGTTCTGAAGTTAAGCTTTATAACGGAACTGTTGTCGGCAGCGGTAGTTTGACTATTGCGCATAATTCGGATGGCAACAAGTCGTTTTCTGTATCTGTGACCGCGGGAATTTATGACTGGACACCTAATAAGACTGGGTCTGGTACATTCCAGCTTGATAGAATTCCTCGTATCTCTACTCTTAGTGCAAGCGATGGCATACTTGGAAAAGCACAGACATTGACCGTTACAAGACAGAGCAGTAGCTTTACGCATACAATCACGTATACTTGCGGATTAACGACCGGAACCGTGGTTACGAAGTCTTCTTCAACAAGTATTAGTTGGACTCCTCCACTGACATTGGCTAGTGAGAATACTACAGGTACAGTAGTTTCTCTGACTTTCGCTATCACTACATATTCTGGTGACACGAATATTGGAAACTCGACTAAGACAGTATTTTACTCTATTCCTGATACTGTTGCCCCTAGCTGCAGAATCATCCTTGAAAGTGTTCCTATGATTACCAACTACTACGATTCTACGTGGTGGAATCAGCATCCCGTGTACATCCAGAATGTTACAAAGGTAAAAGCGAACGTTGCCTTTACTGGAGCATATGGTTCTACAATTGCAACGTCTACAGTCAAAATGGGTAATGCCAGCTATAGTGGTCAGAGTGTAACTATGAGCGCTCCTACTTCATACGGCAACGTCACAGTTACTGCTACTGTAGTTGACAAGCGTGGCCGAACTGGAACTGTGACTCAGACTATTAGTGTTCTTAAATGTCCGTTGTGCAAGATTACTAAACTTGTCGGCGAGAGATGCGATAGTGATGGTACGGCAAATGATCGCGGATCTTATATTCGAGTGCATCCTGCGTATGAGTCCGGCTTCTGGAATACTGATTATGGTTACGACGATGGTAAGCCTGCGATGACCAAAGCCTATTACAGAAAGCATGGTAACTCTGCATGGACAGAGCTGTTTTCAATCGAAGCCCAAAAGTATTTCCCTAACTCGCTTGTTACAGATGATAGTATTAAGGCCGAGGCGACATTCCAGGCAGACACAGAAACCTCTTATGAGATCAAACTGACTGTCTATGATGGATTTAATACGGCCACTGCTATAGCCCAAGTTGCGACTGCCTATTCAATTATGCATTGGAAGGCAAACGGAAAGGGTCTTGGCATTGGCAAAGCTGCTGAGCTTGATGATACGCTTGACATTGGTATGAGCACCAAGTTCACCGGTGGTATTACTCCTATTCTTATTGAGAGTGGTACGGATCTTAACGATGTAGTGCTTCCGAATTTCTATTATGGAAATGGTGTGCCAGCTAATTTCTCAAACTTTCCAATTAGTTCAAGTGCTAGCAATGGCTTCTGCATTGAGGTATTCAAAAGTGGCTCTCACGAAGTAAAACAGAGGCTGACAATAACTAACACATTTATTCCAGCTCGAACTCAAGTATTTGAGCGAATCCGAGGATTAGATACATCTGGCCTTTACGAATGGAGCGCCTGGGTTTGCACATTTGAAACCGACAGCTCTGGTGCCTCTACCGATCCTTCCTTGACTGATTACGCTAAGAAGTCAGATCTTCCTACTAAAGTTTCCCAGCTTGAGAATGATGCTGGGTATGTAAAAGCAAATGAAGTACTTACTGCCGATGTTCTTAGCAACTATGCTAAGAAAACAGAACTCCCGACTAAAACCTCGCAATTAACAAATGATTCTGGATATATTACAAGCGCAGATGTTCCTACCAAAGTTTCTGAACTGCAAAACGATGCTCTATACCTCTCTGGAAAAGGATCTGGTCCTTTACCTGCAGGTTTCACTATCCAATGGAGCCAGATTCGAAATATTCCAGACGGAACCGACACTGCATATTAATTTTTGAAAATTTCATCATTCCTACTAAGACTTCTGAGTTAGGGAACGATGCTAATTATATATCTAGTCTAGGTACGGCTGTTCTCCCGGCAACTATAGTTAAAGATTAAGAGGTGATAGTTCAAAATGGAAATGAAAAGTCTAACTATAGGTGGAAAAACTTATGACGAATTTAACCCAGCGGCAGCTGAGATGAACAAAAAACTTGACAAAACTGGCGGCACGGTTACTGGTAATATTAATATGCCTGGCAAAACGCTTTTGACAGAACAAATAGAACTCAAGACTGGGAATATTGATGGCGTTTTGATGTATTCTGAGTCTACCGAGACTGACGGCATTAACAAACCTGTTCTTTCACTCTATGGATCTAATGCAGATCAACCAGTCACTATTTTCAATGTCGAGACACCAACCCGACCCTATGAAGCAACTAATAAGAAGTACGTGGATTCGCTTTATGCGACTCCTAACAATGCGCCTCTTACTTTTACTGGTGCTGTCGACGCATATTATGATGGCACAGAAAATGTTACTGTGAACATTCCGAGTGGAGGGGGAGGGTCTTCTGCTTTAACAAAACTGTACGAGGTCCAATTGACGGAAGCGGTCAGTAATGTCGCAGTAGACTTTGATTTAGGCGACAATAATATGTTTTTTATAACTATAGGTGGCACTAAAATAGAATCAAAAGTTATAGTACAGAAAGCCTATCTTAATTTAGGTAACAATATGGCAGACTTATGTTACTACCAAACTTTTTTAAACAAAACAAGTAGTGCGTATCCTACTGGTAGTATCACATTTATATGCGAGAAATTAGCAGAATCGTTCGTAAGAAATACGTACTGTTTACACGACGGAAAATTCTATGACATCTCACTTGCTTACAATAATACGAATATATTTGGATTTACGAGCACAAATATGTTTGTGAACTACAACACTCTCAAAGCAGGCGCTATGTCCAACACATTCGAACTAACTCTGTCTGCAAGTGTCGAAGGAATTAGGATTGTTGTTTATGGAGTACGTACATGATAAGGAGATTAATATGAAAAAATACATGAATGGCGAATACGTTGACATGACTGAATCAGAAATCGCGGAACTGGAAGAAGCAAAGCTTCGTATTGAGGCAGCAGAGAAGCGTCGACCACTGACAGTTGGAGAAGTGAGCGCAATGCTTATTAAACAGCAGATCAATGCACTGACGGTGGATGATCAGACAGCGCTGCGGATGATTGCATTTTATCCGGAGTATGAAGTCGACCACGAATATAAAGCTGGTGAGAAGTTTGTCTCTGCTGGTAGTCTCTACAAAGTCCTGCAAAACCATACCTCTCAGTCTACACGGGTCCCTGGTGCTACCGGCACGGAAAGCCTCTACACCCGCATTGACGAAGAGCATGAAGGTACGAAGTATGACCCGATTCCATACAACGGCAACATGGCGTTGGAGAACGGGAAGTACTATAGCGAAACCGAGATTCTCTATAAGTGTACCCGTGACACCATTAATCCGGTTTATAATGCACTGAGTGAGCTTGTCGGCATCTATGTGGAAGTAGTCAATGACTAAAATATATTTTATTTAATCGAAGGAGGATTTTATTATGGATTTTACGGTATTGAGTGAACATTTTGTTCTCGTGGTAATCGTGGCATGCCTGATTTTGGGCTACATTATCAAGCATGCGAGTTTTATGAAGTGGCTGCCTAACAATGATATTCCTGTCATTCTGGCAGTTGTTGGCGCAGGTCTGAATCTTGCTGTTAGCGGTCTCTCTATTGAATCTTTTGTCTACGGGGCCGTTATGGGTCTGGCTTCCACAGGTCTGCACCAGGGCTTTAAGAGATTCGTAGAGGGCAGCAATACAGAAGAGTAATCATATTTCGGAGGTGACTTGAATGAGTGCGTCCGAAATGGTAACCACTATTGCAGGCGGAGGATGTGGTATCCTTATTGTACTGCTGTCACTTATCCAGATTTCCCCGATCAAATGGAATCCTTGGTCATCTATTCTTAAGAAAATCGGGAAAATGATGAATGAAGATTTGTCTACAAAAGTTACAAAACTCGAGGAAGGTCTTACAACATTGCAGAAGTCTTGTGACGAGAAAGCAATGAATGATTGCAGAACCAGAATTTTGCGTTTCAGCGATGAGATTCTTCATAAACAACGGCATAGCAAAGAGCACTTCGATCAGATCATAACTGATATTTCTGATTACGAGCTGTATTGTGCAAAGCACCCGGACTTCAAGAACAATATTGCAAAACTTGCGATCAAGAATGTTGAAACTACATATACCAAATGCTTGAATGAAAACTCATTCCTCTAATTCGCGAATTTAACACCTCCTTTAATGGAAGGAGGAATTGTTATGATATATAAGCATATTGAAGCTAGTCGGGAAGCTCGCTTATGGCTTACGCAGATTGTACTGCCGATTGTTACGGTAGTCGCACTCGTGCCTGAAGCTCGCAATGCGGTTGTAACGACAGCAAAGAAAGCTAAGAAGAATATCGAGGCCAAGTTTTCGAAGAAGTAAAGGAAAAGGCTCTGTCAATTACGACAGGGCCTCTTCTTTTTGTCTCAGTATTCGTTCCTTTGTTTTGCAGTACTGCGTTTGCTTCAAATATTCTTGTATTTGCTTTTCTAGTTTCTTATTCATAAACTCATCCTCGTGCTATCTTTTGCTCCTATGATTTGGATTCCATATGACTTACGCTTTTTATCACCATGCTCACCGAAATCTCCATAATATTCATCTATAGCATTTTTAGCGCAATAATGATTTTTATATAGATTATCATCTTCTTTTATATTTACTTCCCAACCGTCAGGAGATCCAAAAATGTAAATATTTCTGTATTTGATTGGTTCATATTCTCTAGGTGTGCAACTATCTCTCCAAATTATTCTCATGACGCATCGTCCTTTCTCCCAATTATTTTTATTCCAAGCTCATGTCTCTTTGAATTAGCTTTACGAGTCTTGCCGCCTAGCATTTCGTCGATTGCGTTTAGAGCGCATTCTCTAGGAAAGTAAATGTTGTCATCTCCTGGTACATTCGTTATCCATCCTTTTCCGTATTGGCTCACAACATGGTCTCTGTACTGTAGGGTTATCCAAGGTTTAGTGTGAGGCGAACTATCTTTCCATACAATTCTCATTTATATTTCCTCCTATTAACCCCATGATGTGCATCAAGGGTGCGCTATAAAAGTAACACACTCATGATGAACATCACAGGCAAAAATTATCCCACACAATTTTAGTGTAGGGTTATATCAAGTATAAATTCCGAGTTATTTTCTCTACTAAACTCTATTGTATCAATGATTCTCTTAAGATACTCGTTCTTGATATCAGCATCCAATGAGTCGTCTCTGATAGCTTTAAGAGCTTCAGATAGAAGAATGATCTTTTCTTGATATTCTTCTTTTTCTGGAATTGAGTATTCCAAATCTTCAATCTGTTGCTTAATTTTCTCAATACGATTATTATGCACTGCTTTACGTTCGACAAATTCGTTGTCTGTAATAGCCTCATCCTCCCAGGAATCAAAGAGTTTAGATAGCTTCCTTTTTATTTTAGCTGTCTCTCGATTCAATATCTCTATCTGCTTATCTATTTCATTTTCATTTGTCTCTGGAAGATTGTCAAGTTTAACCTCGAAGTCTTCTATATACATTTTAAGAGCATGAATCAGAGCTTTATAAACATCATCGGCTACAACTGATTTCACTTTACATTTTTGAGACTCGGCATGTAAGTATCTTGGAGCAGTTGGCGTTTTACGTTGTTTATATGATTGATAGCCCATTGCACGTCCACAGTTTTTGCACCTGAATATTCCAGCCAATATATTTGTTAACTTAAGCCCTGACTTTGTTCTATCAACTCCGAATCGAGATCTTACTTTATTAAAAGTCTCTTCGTCTATTAGTGCATACTTCTTATGTTTACCATCATATTCCATGTAGTGATCAGTATGATTCGATCGAGGTCTTGATGTTACAAGCTCTCCGTCAACCATAGTTTTGATTTGCATACGATCGTTCCACTTAACTTTCCCCATATACGTAGGATTCGTCAAAATAGTTTTAACAGTATCTTTCGACCATTCGCCATCTCCATAATAAGTAGGAATACCCATATTCTCTAATCGCTGAGCAATCTTATATGGTGTCAAATTTTCATTAGCAGACCAGTCAAACATTTGTTTAACAATCGGTGCTTCATTTTCATTGGGTATAAGTGTTCTGCTTGTTTTAGTTTTGACAATATCATATCCATATGGTCTGTAGCTTCCCATAAAATTTCCTTCTACAACTGCTTGCTTACGACCACGATCCATACGCTTCTGAATCATCTTATATTCTCTACGAGACATAAACAATTCAAACTCCATGTATTCTTCATCTTCTTGAGAGTGAGCAACGTCGTATGTTTTAGTCGGTGTGATTACTAACACCCCATTATTACGATTCGAATATTTCAAGCAATCTAGAATAGTCTGAGCATCACCCTGGTTACCACGAGACAGACGAGTTACCTCGACAATAATTATTCCTTTATATTTGCCCTCATAGCATTCTTTGATCATCTTCTGGATCTCAGGTCTAGCCTCGATGGTTTCCCCAGAGACAATTTCTTCGTATATTTTCTCGATATACAAGCCTTTTCTTGCAGCAAGCTCTGTAAGTATCTTTTTATGCCGAGCTAAGGTTTCTCCTTCGCCTAGTTTCTCGGCTTCTACATCTGCACGAGATTTGCGCAAATAAATCACATATTTATCCATGCGGGTAGGCATAGAGTTATCGATTATCCCGTTCTTTTCGAATATTGTCACTTTCTATTCCTCCTGTTAGTTTACTCTCGTTGCGGCGCTGTGATTACATAGGCATCACCTCCCTTCGCGTAAATAACAGCTTCTATTATGGAGAAAATGAAGTAGCAGTAATGAGTTACGGGTGAAAGTCCCGTCGGCTGAGATGCCGTCATATAAGAAATAAGACCGAGCGACTCTCGGACAGGAAATGAACTGTACAAGACTACACATTCTCTTTTATTTTTCTCTTATGTAGATTAGGAATTTCGTGTACTCAACAATCTTGTCATGCTCCTCATCAGTAAGTTCCAGGTCACCAAAATTTTCAGCCCAAGTCTTAAAGCGTTCGAGGCGAATATTTCCTTCTTTATTAACCTCAGGGTTACCTACTCTGACACTCTCCAGTGAAAGACGATAGTATTCCGCAATTGTGTGGATTACAGAAAGAGGTATGTATTTTTCTCCGGATTCATACATACGTAAATCCTCAGCAGATATACCTATCTCTCGTGAATATTCCTCGATAGTCATGTTTCGATTAGTTCTCATCATCTTAAGCAACTCGCCAATTGTAGCAGTGTCTTTATTTGGCTTATTATCCCAACCCATTAAGTACGCCGGAGTTGTCTCTAATGCTTTTGCCAGTGGATCAAGAATGTCGATTGGAAGGTTTTCTATATCTCCTTTCTCATAGCGATAAACGGTTGTTCGATTTTTATTCAGTCTTTTAGCTAATTCCTCAACTGACATATTTAGTTCTTTTCTTCTTTCTTTTATTCGATTTCCTATGTTCATATCATGCACTTCCTTTCTTTCAGTTGATAGTATAACACTAAGAATTGCAAGTATGCAAATTATTTAAAACTGAGAATAAAACACGTTGCATTTTACGCAAAAAAATATTGACATAAAAAGTAAAACGATGCTATCTTGTATGTGTTGCACGGAACGCAACGGAAAGAGGTGACATAAATGAACATGAACAAACTTAAAGCAAAAATCGTTGAACGAGAAATGAATGTGGAGCAGTTAGCTGAAATTATTGGGATGACTGGTCCAACGTTATATCGTAAGCTCCGAGCTCCACTAAAGATAACAATCGGAGAAGCGATTCAGATGAAAGACGTACTTGAACTTACAGATGAAGAAGCACTTGAGATTTTCTTATTTTAGCCATTGCGTTGAATGCAACTTTAGAGGGTGACATTTATAGAAGAATACAGATATGAGAATGCGATTGTTCGAATACGTGGCGAAGTTGATCGAACAAAGATTGAAGAAGCCACTATTATTTTCTTAAAGAAAGCAGAGAAATGTAGAAAGAATAAAACGAAGGAGAAAAGTCAAAATGGCAACTGTGATAAGAGCTGAAATTTCGCCAAAGAACAAATACTGGATCAGCAAGCACCGATATTACGAATTAAAGCACTTCTGCTTACAATACCCCGAATGGAAAAAGATTTACTCGGATCTTTCCAATGAGAATCCACCACTGTCAATGGTTGACGCAACGCCTACAAATAATTTCCCTAACGATAGTGATCCAATCGCTCAAAGAGCTATGATGAAAGTATTTTATTCAGATCGCATTAAGTTAATTGAAAAGACTGCGCTTGAGGCAGACCCATACTTGCACGACTATATTGTAAAAGGAGTGACAGAGGAACGGTCTTACATTTATTTAAGAACTGCAATGGGAATACCTTGCGGAAAAGACATGTACTATGACAGATACAGAAGGTTCTTTTGGCTGCTAAATGAAACAAGGGAGCGGAATATTTGATGGATCCTAAATTATATGACATTGTTTCAAAATGTTTTATAAATAATAAACGATTCGACACAGCAGAGATTGTCGTAATATATGAGGACGGTAGCCGTGAAAGAATATGGACTTTCAATCCTGCTAAGTACGATTTCGATTATAGATATTTTGTAGGAAAGACTAAAATAGAATCTGTATTCTATTGCGACAGAAAGAAACCTAGAATTAATTAAGCTGAATTCGCGAAATTAACACTCCATATTATGGGAAGAAATGGTTGGAATTTAAAAACTAAATTTTACATATGGAGGAGTTAACTATGACTAGCATTAGCTATCCGGAACAGATTACCACTGTTGACGAATACGGCTGTGTCCAGTCGATCGAATTCATTTTCTAAAATTAGCATAAATTCAACCACTAACCAAAGATTAGGGAGTCTTAACAGATTCCCTTTTCTTTTTTAGTTACAATTCGCGAAATTAACACTCCATATTATGAGAAGAAAGGAGTGTGTTTACTATGATGTATATTGCTTTTTTAGCTACGATATATGTTGGTTTATCTTTCGTTGAAAAGCTCACCAAAAAGGAAGAGCTGAAGAAAATGGAGGATGAAACTAATGACGTACATATCGGCTAATGCAAATGCACGCAAACACAAAATAGACTAAAAGATTGAGATTACATCAAGGTCTTTTAGTTTTTTCTTCTCTTTGCTCGTCTAACCTAGATTAGACGCTTTTATTCTAGCTTAGAAAATCCGAATGTAGGTTACGGAAAACAATGCTACTTTTATAAGGCGAAAATTTCCCGCCAAGGAATTTTTGAAAAACATTTCAATTTTCGAAAGGAGAAAGTATGGAGTATTTGGCAATTGGAATCGCTCTGCTGGTCGGAGCAATCATCGGAGTATTCGTCGGTATCTTTATTAGCATGGGACGAATGAGGAAAACAGTCGAGGAACAATCAGTTGGCTATCTCAGAATTGATCGCTCAGAACCCGACGAGCCGCCGAGACCGTTCTTGGAACTTCAAGGAGCTACAATTGATTCTATTTCTAAGAAGAATGTTGTTATGCTCAAAGTTGTGGATAAGAACTATCTTTCGCGCGATTAACAGGCTCTATTATGGGACGTATAAGTTCGACGAAATTAAAGGAGTGAATCGATATGAGTATGACTACGAAGCTGCAGATGGAAATCGAGGAAAGACTTGATGCTGCAAACGAGCTGGATCCTACCAGTAAGGAATACGAAGCTGTGGTGAACAGTGTCACTAAGTTGATGGATCGAGCAATCGAGATTGAGAAACTCGAATCGTCTGAATCTCAGAACGAGAAACAGATGAAAGAGGAACGCAAGGCTCGGTTGATTAGGAATCTTATCGACGTTGGTGCGATTGTTCTGCCGCTCGGCGTAACCTTGTGGGGCGTGAAGGCAAGTTTGTACTTCGAGGATGAGAACACGGTTACCACGACTGTGGGACGGAAGTTCATGGATAAGTTATTCAACTTTAGAAGTAGGAACTGACGTACGAAAGACAGAGGCTGTGGAAACATGGCCTCTTCTTTTTTGCTCCGAGCATTCAATTCACGATATTAGCAGCCCCTATTATAGAAAGAGACGTTACGGAAACAACCGTTATAAATGTGCAAACGGCGACGTTGAAATAAGGTGTCACCCTTGAAGGTTTAGCTGACGGCTATCGAGGTACGGAGTGACTTAATGGTTAACAGGTGAGCCGCCTCTCTTTCTTTTAATTTTGCATTTCGCGAGATTCACAGGCCCTATTATGGAACGGAATGTAGAATCAAGGAGGATGATATAATGCTGTGGATTGGAATCACATTAGTGTTGGTCGGAGTATTTTTGATCGGCAAGAGTTCTAAGTAATAGCGGGGGCTTCGGCCCCTTCTATTTTTCCAGAAAGGAGCCCTCTAGTGTGAGATACCACTACAAGAAACCTGAAATCTATTCAACTATATATGGCGACACATATATTTGTGATCATTCTGTGTATAATACATGCACGTTATTCAAAATAAACGAGAAAGGTCTTGCAGTAATCCAGCAAAGATATGACGAAGAGACTAAATCGACGTATTGGACGGACATAGATCCGTGGTTAGTTGACGACTTGTATTTACATAACAGGTTTGAGGAGTTTTTTAACGAACGTGCTGGAGAATGTATTGACAACTTATATCCTACGGTCTCTATTAGGCAAATTATGTGGGGTCTTAAGATGAAACCATTGCCAAAAGAACGCTGGGAAACATCTTTTGATAGACGGCTTATATAAAATTCGCGACATTAACAGCTCCTATTATGGAAGGAGTTGATTAATAATGATCACATTTATTATTTTGCTCGTTGCGTTAATCGCCGTTGCGGTGGTTGGCTTGTTTGCTTCTATTGCAGCAGGAAACTGGTTTATCATCGTGTTTGGCGACTTTATCGTATTCGGCTTAATCGTGTGGCTGATCATTACGATTGTCAAGCGACTTAGAAAGAAGAAGTGAGTCCTATAACAGGGACTCCTTCTCTTTATTTTTTTCGCGAGATTTACAGCTCCTATTATGGAAGAATATTAAAGGAGGAATTCAAAATGAAACAGTTTTGGAAGGACTATGGTGAACTCTGTAAGGAGACTGGCCGATTCTACAAGAAGCATTGGAAAGGTGCGATCCTGTTGAATGCGGCCATCGTCGGCGCAGAAGTTGCATGGTTCAAGTACAACAGTAAGAAGATGGAGAACCTCATTGCAAGTTCTGACGAGAAGGAGGAAGCTCAGTAATGAGCTCCTTCTTTTTTATTTTCGCCTAATCAACGGTTCGCGAAATTTACAGGCCCTAATATGAGAGAATATAACACTCGAAAGGGCAGTGAAGTTGGAGGGCCAACAATCATTGGTACCGCATCGGGAAGGAGATAATAATCGAAAGATTATGAACGAGGCTAGATCTGAAAAGATGAGCTCAATCGAAAGATTGACCATGAGCCTGAGGGAAATATCGGCGTCCTTCGAGTGGAATGATTGATTCTCTCTTTTATTTTTGACACATACCCTAAACCCGAGGAGTGGAAAGAAATGGATTTACAACAATTCATTAAACGTAACGCATCTACAATATTAACTTGTATAGGTGCAACTGGAGTAGTAACTACAGCAGTTATGGTAGCCAAAGAAACACCGAAAGCATTATCGTTACTTGAAGATGCAAAAGAGAAGAAAGGAGAAGAATTAACCAAATGGGAAAAAATCAAAATAGCCGGCCCAGTTTACATCCCATCTATAATTACTGGAGCTGCTACAATTGTGTGCATATTCGGATCTAACGTTATTAGTAAACGTCAGCAGGCGTCTCTTATGAGTGCGTATGCGTTACTTGACAATTCTTATAAGGAGTATAAGAAGAAAACGGACGAATTGTATGGAGAAGAAGCTGGCAAGAACATTCGTGGCGAGATCGCTAAAGACAAGTATGCGGGTGACGTAGATTTATCTGACAATAACAAAGAACTATTCTACGATTTCTATTCAGGAAGATACTTCGAATCAACCAAAGAGACTGTCATGTGGGCTCAGTATGAGGCTAATAGAGCTATGTACGTTAATGGCGCTGTTTGTCTCAACGAATATTACGAACTTCTTGGTTTGGAGCAGAAGCCAGAGTATGAAAATGTAGGATGGGCTTGCGGTCAGATCGAGGAAATGTACTGGCATCCATGGATCGAATTTGACTACGAGGAGATAGTCATTGACGAGGAATCTGAAGAAAGTCAAGGATTAGAATGCACGATTATTCATTTTCCAATGGAACCAGTCATAGGCTACCTCGAATACTAGTTCGCGAGATTCACAGCCACTATTATGGAAAGGAGTGTGTTCTATCATGGATAAAACGAAGGCTATCAAGACAGGTCTTAAGCTTGGAGCACTTGTGTTGGCGGGGGTTGCTACCCTCATCAATAGCAAGATATCTAGCGATGAGATGAAAGAAGCTGTCGCTAAAGAAGTGAAGGAAGTCACTACTAAACAGGTAAAAGGGTCCTAATCGGGCTCTTTTACTTTTAATTTTAAGGAGGAAAGTATATGAATAAACCCAACATGGCAGCACTGTTTAAAAGCGTTAAAACAGTTTTATCTAACCATAGTCCAGAGATTTTAACTGGACTCGGTATCGCTGGCATGATCACCACAACAATCCTGGCAGTTTCTGCTACACCGAAGGCTTTGGATCTTATTGCTGAGGCTGAAGATAAGAAAGCTGAAAACGAACATAACGATCATCTCACTAAGCTTGAAACGGTTAAGGCAGCATGGAAACCCTACATTCCTGCAGCAATTACGGGTGTCACCTCTGTTGCATGCCTGATTGGTGCGAGCTCGGTGCATTCTAAGCGCAATGCTGCTCTTGCTACAGCATACAACCTGTCCACAACTGCGCTTGCAGAGTATAAGCAGAAGGTTATTGAGACTGTTGGCGAGAAGAAAGAGCAGACAATCCGTGAGAAGCTTGCTAAGGATCGTATCGAGAAAGAACCTGCAAATCCTTCCACAATTATTGTGAGTGGGAACGGTAAGACTCGATGCTTTGACACTATCACTAAGCGAAGATTCGTATCTGACATCGAGACAATTAAGAGAAATGTTAATGAGCTTAATCGACAAATGGTCAACGGTGAGGATTATATTTCTCTTAACGAATTCTACTATGCTCTTGATCTAGATGGTGTGAGCATTGGTGATGATCTTGGTTGGAATGTTGCTCGTGGATTGATCGAGCTTGATTTTAGTGCGCAACTTGATACGGACGGTGTGCCTTGTATTGTCATTGACTATGCGGTTGCTCCGAAACGCGGATTTAATAGCTGTAGATAATTCGCGAAATTTACAGGCCCTATTATGGCAGAAATACCAATAATTATTATTTCTAAAAGGAGTTAAAAACTATGGAAAACGAGATCATGAACTATGACGAGACTGCTATCGAGGAAGTCGAGAACAACGACGAGGTCGAAGAGGTGCAGAACTCTGGCATGAGTACTGGCGTGGCAATGCTGATTGGTGCCGGCCTGACGATCGCTACTGGCGGTCTGATCAAGCTGGGCAAGAAGCTTGTCAGCAAGTACAAGGCCAAGAAGGAAGCACAGAAGGCCGAGGCGGAAGAAGACTACGTGGTAGTTGACGAGTAATAGCCGTGAGAGCGTTCCAAGGATAACCTACTTTGAGCAGTAAGTTATTTGGAATTCGGCAAGTGGAGAGCATCCGTAACAGGGTGTTCTCCTCTTTTTCTTTTTTTGTTGTAGGAGAAAGCGACATATGAACCTATATTACTACAATGGTCCTGTTTTAGAGTTTGAAAGGATCATTGCAGATCGTTGGTCGGCTTCTACTCGTGCACCGACCGAAAAGAAAGCTCGCTCTAATCTGGCATATCAATTCAAAATGGAAACTGGAAGAATGCCTAGATCAAAGATTACTATTCCTGGAAAGTTGAAAATTGTTGAAGGAGGATAAATTTAATGGGTGAACCCGATGTTACCAAGCTGTATGATAACTTGCCTGACAACTCCCATGGAAGCCGAAATAAGCGTGACGATAAGCAGTCTCTGGCTGAGGGAAAGCGAGCGGAGAAGATCATTCACGGAAAAGTAAAGACTAAGAAAAATAATACACGTAAGCTGACAGACGTTTTCATCACGGAAGACGCAGCTAATGTCAAGAATTATGTAGTATTTGATGTGATCGTCCCATCCATCAAGAAGGCTCTGTACGACCTTGTTGTGGGCGCTCTCGATATGACTCTGTTTGGAGGTCGTGGCGGTTCTGGCAGTAAGCGCCCCACTTCTGATAAGGTCTCTTACAGAGACTACAACAGCATCAGTAGACGAGACGAACGGTCCTATGGCAATACCAGAACTACAACTGGTTACAGCTATGATGATATTGTTCTTGAATCTCGTGGAGAAGCAGAGTCTGTCCTATCTCGTATGGACGAAATGATTGAGCAGTATGACGCAGTTCGAGTTGCTGACCTGTACGATCTGGTAGGCATCACCGGTGACTACACAGATAACAAGTATGGTTGGACGAACATTCGCAATGCAAGAGTTGTTAGAACTCGAGATGGCTACAAGATTGAAATGCCTAGAGCATTGCCGCTTTGATTAACTAAATCTATTAAGAAGGAGAATTAAAATATATGAAAACTGAACTTATTAGCAAGGTAAGTAGATCTTTCCATAAGGCTGGCTTCAAGTTCAAGAAGCATAGCCCTGAAATTCTGGCTGTTACTGGCGTCGTCGGTATTGTGACGAGTGCAGTTATGGCATGTAAGGCTACTACTAAGGTAAACGATATTGTTGATGAAGCCAAGGATACTATCGACAAGATCCATGAGAGCGTTGGCAAGGGTCTCCATACTTCTGACGGAGAAGAATATACTGAGGAAATTGCTAAGAAGGATCTGACGATTACCTATGTGCAGACTGGTCTGAAGTTCGTTAAGCTTTATGGTCCGTCTGTTGCTCTTGGTGTTGCTTCTATTGGCTGTATGCTTGGCTCCAACCATATCCTACGTAAGCGTAACATTGCACTGGCTGCTGCACTCACGAATGTAGCTACTAGCTTCAAGGAGTACCGCGGTCGCCTAGTTGATAGATTCGGTAAAGATCTTGATCGCGAGCTTCGTTTCGGCATTAAGGCTAAGGAAGTCGAAGAAACTGTTGTTGACGAAGATGGCAAGGAAACCACTGTTAAGAAGACTGTCGAGGTAGTCGATCCTAATACAGCACATAGCATGTATTCTATTGTGTTCTGTGAAGGCAACACTGGTTGGACTAGAAACGCTGAACTGAACAAGGTCTTCCTGATTCAGCAGCAGAACTGGGCTAATGACAAGCTCAAAATGAACGGTATCCTTACTCTGAATGAAGTCTATGACATGGTTGGTGCACCTAGAACCGCATATGGTCAGATCGCAGGCTGGGTTTACACTGATGATAACTCCATCGGTGATAACTTTGTCGACTTCGGTATCTTCGACGTGAATAACGAAAAGGCATGTGACTTTGTCAATGGTCGTGAGAAGAGTATCATTCTTGACTTCAACTGCATCGGCAATATCCTCGATTACATTTGAAGTTCACCGCGCCTGTCGAATCTCGGTCTAACAGGCACGATGCAAGATGTGTATGACTTCCCGTGGTTATTCCCAATTTAAAACCTCGGGATAGTCAAAATAAGGAGGAGATCTGATGACTGGCAAGGAACTGATACTCTATATTCTTCAAAATGATCTTGAGAACGAAATTGTCGTCAAAGATGGCATTTTTGTTTGGCTCATGAATGAAGAAGAGGCTGCGGTTAAGTTTGGTGTTGGTTTAGCAACAATTAGAGCATGGTATATGTGCGGAATGCTCAGTGGTACAAAAATCGGCGATCACTTATATTTTTTGAGAAATACGAGTGATCCACGAAAAAAGGATGATAAATATGACTAATAAGTCAACTGTAGTTTCTTGTGTATTAGCATCTTTAGCGGGCGTGTGCTTCGTTACAGGCATGGCCCTTCTAACAAGCGAAGGGAGCTCAGCTAATAATGGAACGTACAAAGAGATTGTTACAGACAATTGAGCATTTAGTTGCTACCAGAAGTAAAAGGCATATAGTTGGCGGAATATTGCTAAGTACTTCTATATTTTTAGGAGGCTTAGCGGTGACAGTTCTGTCAACTAGAGTCGAAGAGAAAGACGAATATGACCAAATCTATCTTGAATGAAATGGAGGAAAACATGAATCGTAGTGCATTATGCAAGATTCTCATGTTTGCTGTTGGAGCCGCTGTTGGCTCCGCAGTTACTTGGAAGTTCGTGAAGACTAAGTACGAACAGATTGCTCAGGAAGAGATCGATTCTGTTAAGGATGAGTATGCGAACCTGATGAGGAAGACGAGAGATATGCTCAAGGCCAGCGTTGCTGATGAGGAAGACGAGCCTGAGGTTGAACAGGAAGATGACGAATATCCTGACGATGATGAACGTGACTTTACCGATCATGAGAAGGAAATGATTGAGTATTACAAGATTACGAGCAAGTATTGCAAGTCTGAAGATGAAGAGTCTAAGGACGAAGCAGATGATAAGGAGGAAAATACTGAAGAAGGAGGTAACGGGGATGAGGACGATCTTGGTTTCCCATACATTGATGGACCTTATGTGATTTCCGCTGAAGATTTCAACAGTAGCCCTCCTGGTTATAATGCTCAGCCTCTTGACTATTTCGCCGATGGTGTGTTGGCAGATGGTTGGGGCGTCCAGCTTGACATTGAAGAGACTATCGGTGAAGAAGCTCTGGATCATTTCGGAGAAGAGCAGGACGATATCATCTATGTTCGAAACGAGCGTAACGAGATCGACTACGAAGTCACAAGAGATCCTCGAACATATGAGGAAGTCCGTCGGATGAATCCTAACCCGTATTACGGACGTTATGAGAATTGAAGATCAGATAAAGTCTGATTATTTTGAGTGGATGTATCAGCTTATGTGCAGAGGACGCTTTGCGCCATCTATCACGTATAGAAAGCTGTTTGCATCCCTCCATGATGCTGAGTTCACCTATTTTGTTCCATATGATGAGAACAGAGCAGGAGATGGTATTGCACTCAGATATCGCTATTGCGTCTATCATAATTGTGAAAGCATGGAATACTGTCTAGATGGGCCCTGCAGTGTTCTTGAGATGATGGTCGCATTAGCGATTAAATGCGAGGAACGCATCATGTGCAATCCTGAGAAAGGAGATCGAACTGCTCAATGGTTTTGGGATATGGTGAGCAGTTTAGGTCTGAGTTCCATGAGTGATTACAATTTCAATAAGAGAACTGTCGATGAAGCGATCTGGAGGTTGTTGAATCGTACGTACGATCGAAACGGTAAAGGCGGGTTATTTACGATTCGAGGTTGGAGACGCAATGCAAGAGAAGCTGAAATTTGGCACCAGCTCATGGCGTACTTGAATAGTCTAGAGTGAACTAATAAGAAAGGAGGCTACAGAATGTAATGCTCGATTTTTTCACAGTATCGACTCGCATTAAAAAGCCTGGGTATACAGAAATTTATCCCAAATTCTTAATTAAGCATGTGGATGATCTCATGATCAGAGGCGGAGACTTCTATGCTGTGTGGGTCGAAGATCGAGGCTTGTGGTCTACGGACGAGCAGGACGTTGTGCAGCTGGTAGACCGTGAGCTTACTAAGTACGCCGATGAGCATAAGGGCGAAATCGACGGAAGTGTACGGATTTGCTATATGCGAGATGCCGAAACCGGAGTGATTGATGGCTGGCATAAGTATTGTCAGAAGCAGCTTCGAGATTCTTATCATATGTTGGACGAGAAGCTCCTGTTTGCTAATGACGGCACGAATAAGAAGGATTATTCCAGCAAGAGGCTTAGCTACCCTCTTGAGCCTGGCGATTGTCCTGCTTATGAGAAAATTATCTCTACACTTTACACCGAAGAAGAGCGGCATAAGATCGAATGGGCTATCGGCGCCATTGTTACTGGAGATTCCAAGACTCTGCAGAAGTTCTTGGTTCTCTATGGTGGCCCTGGTACAGGTAAGTCGACAATTCTGAATATTATTCAGGATCTGTTTGACGGTTACCATGCAGTATTCGATGCTAAGGCTCTTGGTTCCGCCAGTGCTCAATTTGCGCTTGAACCATTTAAAAAGAACCCACTGGTTGCTATTCAGCATGATGGCGATCTGTCTAAGATTGAGGATAATACTCGTCTTAACAGTGTGGTTTCTCACGAATGGATGAGCGTGAACGAAAAGCATAAATCTCAGTATGAGAATCGTTTCGTTTGTTTCTTGTTTATGGGTACGAATAAGCCTGTCAAGATTACAGATGGTAAGTCTGGTATTTTGAGACGACTGATTGATGTTACTCCGTCTGGTAATAAGATTCCTATTCGAGAGTATAACAAGCTCATGAAGCATGTTCAGTTTGAGTTGGGTCCGATTGCTTGGCATTGTAAGGAAGTATATTTGTCTGATCCCGGCCGGTACGATGAATATATTCCTACATCGATGATGAGCGCATCCAACGATTTCTATAACTTCATGATAGATTCGTATCATATTTTCAAGAGAGATGACGGAACGACACTGAAGGCTGCTTGGGAGATGTATAAGACCTACGTTGACGAGGCGAAGGTTCCTTATTCGCTCTCGAAGATGCACTTCAGATCTGAGTTGATGAACTATTTCCGAGAGTTCAACGAACGGTTTACTAGCGATAGTGGTGAGCGTGCTCGTAGCTATTACAGTGGTTTCAGAACTGAGAAGTTTGAGACTGGTGAGAGTAAATCGGAAGAATTTGCGGAATCCGAAGGAGAGACTAAAGAGGCTACGGACGAGAAGCCTATTCCTGAGTGGCTCAAAATGGAAGTTCAGCCTTCCGTATTTGACAAGGAATGCGCTGATTGTCTTGCTCAGAAAGCTTCTTCCAAGGAAACTCCATCTCGGAAATGGGATGACGTAAAGTCTACTCTTGCTAAACTGGACACTTCGAAACTGCATTATGTTAAGGTCCCTGAGAATCATATTGTCATTGACTTTGATATTCGGGATGAAACTGGCAATAAATCTTTTCAGAAGAATCTCGAAGCGGCTGAGAAGTGGCCTCCTACATATGCGGAATTGAGCAAGAGTGGAGCAGGCATTCATCTCCATTATATTTATAGTGGAGATCCTACTAAGTTAAGTCGCATTTATGATGATGACATTGAGATCAAAGTATTCACCGGCAAGAGCTCGCTTAGAAGAATGTTGACCAAGTGTAACAATCTTCCTATTGCGACGATCAGCTCTGGATTGCCGTTGAAAGGAGATGATAAGAGTTTGATTAATTGGGATGGTATTAAAAATGAAAAAATGTTGCGCACAATGATTAAGAGAAATCTTAACAAAGAGTATCATGCTGCAACAAAGCCCAGTGTAGATTATATTGCGAAACTACTTGATGATGCGTATAGCAGCGGTATTGGCTATGATGTCAGCGATCTTAAGAATGAGATCTTTGCCTTTGCTGCTGGAAGCACAAATCAGGCGGATTACTGCATTAAGCTTGCTAATAAGATGAAGTTCAAGTCAGAAGAACCTTCGGCGGCAGTTGATGCTGAGAAGGATGAGTTGGTCTTCTTCGACTGCGAAGTATTTTCTAATCTATTCTTGGTTAACTGGAAAGTCGCTGGCGAAGGGAAGCCTGTTGTTCGAATGATCAATCCGAAACCTAAGGATATTGAAGAGCTTCTTAAGTTTAAGCTAGTCGGATACAATTGCAGAAGATACGACAATCATATGTTGTATGCGTGTCTACTTGGTTATGACAACGGACAGCTATATAATTTGTCTCAAAGTATCATCAATGCGGAGAAAGGCGATCGCAACAAAGCATTCTTCAGTGAAGCATATAATCTTTCTTACACTGATATTTACGATTTCGCTGCTAAGAAAATGTCTCTTAAAAAATGGGAAATCGAACTCAACATTGGACATAAGGAACTCGGGCTCCCATGGGACAAACCCGTTCCTGAAGAAAAATGGGAAGAAGTAGCTGCTTATTGTGACTGGGATGTAATTTCCACGGAAAAAGTCTTTAATCATCTCAAGGGCGACTTTACTGCTCGTCAGATTCTTGCAGATTTAGCTGGAGGCACAGTCAACGATACTACAAATAACCTCACTACTAAAATTGTGTTTGGTAAAGAACGCAAACCAAAGCTTGTTTACACTGATCTTGCTACAGGTGAACAATACTAATAAGAAAGGAGGACTAAAAATGAGTAGATGGAAACAGCATCCAAATCATGATAATTTTTTGATTTCAGATGAAGGAAATATTCTTAGACGCAAAAGAGGAAAATGGCATGAATTAAATCAATATATGAATGCGAGAGGATATATGCGGATCGGTTGCACCGAAAAAGATGTCTCGCAGTGTGTTCATAGCTTAGTCGCAGAAACTTTTGTAGAAAATCCCGATCCATTTAATAAACGATACGTAAATCATATTGATGGTAATAAGTTGAACAATCGAGCTGATAACTTGGAATGGGTTACTTCTAGTGAAAATCAGGAGCACGCCTATAAAATGGGTCTAAGATCACCAAATTATATTCAAAAAACTATGCGGCCGATTATGATAGTAGAAACTGGTGAAGTATTTGATGGCATCGGTGACTGTGCTAGGAAGATACATGGAAATCCTGGTCATATACATGAGTGCTTGCACGGTAGAAGACATACTCATCATGGCTATCATTTCAAATACGTAGAAAGCGGTGATGCTAATGGCTGACGTAATTAATGCATTCCCAGGATATGAATTTGTGCAATTCGGTGAAGATGGAAAGTCACATAATATGTATCGCGGAACAGATATGGGATTCGGAGGCTATATTATATCCTTCCCTGGTATTTACACGAAGGTTGCCATGTTGGATGTAAACTCACTTCATCCAAACTCTATTAGAGCTATGAATTGCTTTGGCGACTATACGAAAAATTTCACTGATATTCTGGACGCTCGTGTAGCAATCAAACATGGTGATTACGATACTGCTCGTACGATGCTTAATGGTAGACTTGCTCCATATCTAGAAGATGAGTCTACTGCGAAGGATCTTGCTCAAGCCCTCAAAATAGCTATCAACAGCGTCTATGGTCTTACTGCTGCAAGCTTTGATAATCCGTTCAGGGATATTCGTAATAAGAATAATATTGTAGCCCTGAGGGGGGCTCTCTTTATGCGAACTCTTCAGGACGAGGTTGAAAGTCGTGGCTATCAGATTGTAGCGATCAAGACGGATTCAATCAAAATTGCTAATGCAGACAAGGAGATCGTTGATTTCTGCATGAAATTCGCTGAGAAGTATTCTTATAAATTTGATCACGAATGCACCTATGAGCGAATTTGTCAGATCAACGACGCTGACTACATTGCGAAATACGCAGACTCAAAATGGTGCGAATCCGTGTATGGATATGTTCCTAGCGATAATGCCAAGGCTGAAAAGAAAGGCATGATGTGGACTGCGACTGGTAAGCAGTTCCAAATTCCATATGTCTTCAAGACTTTGTTCAGCAAAGAACCAATCGAGTTTGAGGATCTCTGTGAAGCTAAGGAAGTTAAGACGTCTATCTATGTTGACATGAATGAAGACCTTCCTGAAGGCGAACATGATTATCACTTTGTTGGAAAAGTAGGTAACTTCTGCCCAATCAAACCTGGCTGTGGCGGTGGGGTACTTGTTCGAGAAAGCAAAGCTAAAGATGGAAGTCTCAAGTATGATTCTGTCACTGGTACTCTTAGAGCTGATAAGACTCCATATCGCTGGCTTGAAGCTGAAGCAGTAAAGACACTTGGTAAGGAAGACGATATTGATAAGAGCTATCATCGAGCTCTTGTTGATAAGGCGGTCGATTTCATTTCTCAATATGGCGACTTCGAACGTTTTGTAGCAGACGAACCTTACACCTCCGTCGCAGGAATCGACTTTCCCCCTGATGAAGATCCTCCTTGGTATACCGATGAAGAACTTCAAGCAACGACGTCGGAACATGACGACGCCTTCAGAAAACGCTAACCCCAACAAACTATTAACCTACAAAATTTATTATTTAAAAGGAGATTATTAACTATGCATGTGACTTTTGCGCCTAAGGGCATTCTTCAGATTGATGACATTGACGGCCGTCAGATTATTTTCAAGAACTTTGAAGGTAGAGGCGACAAGTTTAACCGCGAAGGTGATCGTAACTTCTCTCTGAGAATTGACAACGAAGACACTGCCGACGCTCTGGTTAAGGAGGGTTGGAATGTCAGAATCAAGGAGGGTCGTGATGAGGATGAAGGTCCTTTCATGAGACTTCCCGTCAAGGTCAAGTTTACCAACTATGGCCCCAATGTGTATCTGCGCACTGGCGACCGTGTGAATGAACTCAACGAAGAAAGTATCGCCTGCCTGGACAATATCGAGATCGAATCTGTCGATATGGATATTCGTCCTTACGACTGGGATGTCAATGGCCGAACTGGTCGTACGGCATACCTGCAGTCTATGGAAGTTGTCCAGCGAATCGACCGCTTTGCTGCTCGTCATGCAATGTCGGATGAGACTGTTCCGTTCTAAGGAGGTATAAAAATGCTCGCTAGTATGAGAATGACTATTGTAGCTGACAGCATCGTTGATGAGAATAGAATTGCATCTTTTGGTGCGGTTCTTAATCTGGACGACATGGAAGCCAGTCTCACTAATCGCTATATCGACAAAGAAGCTTGCAAGACTCATAGAGATCTTGTCCGTAAGGATCAGGCAGTTTTTGAAGATATGGTGTATGATCTTCAGGATCGTATGAAGAAGTAAACCTGTAAGAGGGCTCGGGCTTAATTGCTCGGGTCCTCTTTATATTTCCGGGTGTAGCTCAGATTGGTTCAAGACCTGTCACTCGGACCATTCGCGAAATTCACAGTCCCTATTATGAGAAGAGTATGATATACGGAATTCGAGTAAAATCGAATCGGTTGAGTTCGGCACCGTTGGGCCGCAACCCATACTCTTCTTTTTATATTTGGGCCCTTAGCTCAATTGGTTAGAGCACCCGGCTCATAACCGGACGGTTCTGGTTTCGAGTACCAGAGGGCCCACCAGATAGAGATGTTGCCAAGTGGTTAAGGCACTAGACTTTGACTCTAGTATTCGTAGGTTCAAATCCTGCCATCTCTGCCATATAGGACTAGCCGCCCTATGTATATAAATAGCGGCTTTTATATTTGCCGGATTAGCCCAATCGGAAGAGGCAACGGATTTAAGCTCCGTACAGTAAGGATTCGAATTCCTTATCCGGCACCATTATTAGAACTTGCCATCATAGTGAGTTCGTATAGGTAGCGTTATTTACGTTCCCTTAGCTTCAGGATGGCGAATTTTATATGGAATTGAAAGGAGATTTTTATGGAAAAGATTTTTGAACTCTGCAAAGAACGTGACATCCGGTGTCATTTCGGTTATTGGAAGTTCGACGATTCTATTCACTTTATTTTCACGAGAACATTCGTCGATCAAGATTGTAGGCTTATGTAGGTCGTTCCGATCAAGGATATTAATATTAATTCTCATATTGTCGAACAGTACATTGTAGAACTTATTGAAGATAAGCTGTCGGATGAGAATTGTAGAAAAATGATTCTCGACAAAATCCAAAAGCTTCTCTGAAATCTATTTTTATATTTCCGTCAGAGTAGTCGAATTGGTAGAGACGCTAAGACAATAGGTGCTTCGTACGTGGTTTCGGTCCGAACTTCAAACGAAGAGGGCGCCATAGAAGATATTGCAGGTTCGAGTCCTGCCTCTGACACCAAAAACTAAACCCACAAGGAGTGGACATTATGGAGAAGAGCATTGAAATGTATGGAGGAAAGATTTATGGAATAGCAGTATCGGATTACGGTCTGGAGAAAGGATATTTAGATTTCAAAGCTCTAGCAAACATTATAGAAGATTGCATTTTAAACAATACTCTACGAGATCGTACTTTATCAGATTGGGAAATCGTAGCTGGCGATTTTGACGAAATGGTAATGTCAGATTACATCGTTTCCGAATATGGCTACAAATTTCTTAAAGAGTATACAGATGAATTAGTGTTTTATAACGAGAATCTTGACATTTATATTTGGGCAGTACGTCGTTGGGGCACTAGTTGGGATTATGAATTAACTCATACAAGACTTGTAGAAATGAATGTTACTAAATGAAGAAACGCTGGGGTTGCCAAGTAGATAAACGAACTGCTGAGATCTACAAACAATACTTTAAAGAGAATGATATTTACTTTGAACCAAGTGAGGCTTATGACTTGGTTCATATTTCTTTCATGGTTAGTGATGAGGAAATGAATAAATTAACTAAATGGGTTAAAACAAATCCATTCAAGTAAAAAGGAGACTGAACTATGTTTAATGATAAATTTGATGCGATTTTCATTTATGTGCAAACTAGGAAACAAATTATCAGAATCGATGAGGGATCTAGAGACAATTTAACTGACGATGATATTGATCAAGGCTACGTCGATTATATTTACTATGAAGTTTACAATGTTCGGCAAGACTTTCCTGAAATTGATGGTGGCATGATTATGTTGAAAGAGTTATTCCAAGAGAAATTCAAATCTACTAAGGAAGCTATTCCTGCAGTACTCGATATGGCCTATGGTGACGAGTCTATTGGATATATTGTACTAGACTAATGGACAATCAATTATATTTGGTTGAACTTGTAGGTATTAATGGCGAGCTTATCGGATTGGAGAAGTTCATAGCAAAAGAAACGGCAATAGACTTCATAGACGACTATTCCGATAGCTCGTCTTATTGTAATTTATTTGAAGCTAGACAGTTGGATTATTGAAAGGAGATTTACGATGAGCTGTAAAGTATATATCAATGACTTCTGTGAGGATCTCAATTATCAGGGAATCATTTTGTGGATTGGCTCTGTCGATTCCAATAAACTTTTGGAATCTCTTAAGCGGGATAATATAGCCAAACTCTGGCGACTTCTATATGCAACTAGTAATAATAATCCATCCATGAAAGATTTCATTTATGTAGAAAATTGTGATCTGCAGAACCTAGATTATCCAATATACGAATACATGGAAGAAGGCTATGATGTTTACTGCTTATACGAAGATTCAGCTGGATTTTATGTAAAGAAGAGACTTAATCGCTGAAAGGAGATTCCTATGATTTTCACAACTACGTCTACTTGGGATAACGGTTCCGGATGCGCTTACTATACTAAGGAGAAGTTTCTTGAAGAGATTTCAGCAATGATCGATGATTGTATTGCAAATGGCGGCAGTTACTTTGATGTAGAAGTAACGACTGATGCAAGCTGCTATTCAATAGCCCAAGTAAACAAATCCGAGGAGCTGACTCAAAGTGGGAAGACACTTGATAGTAATAACTAGATGTCCGTTATGTGGAGAAAATGTTGAGCAAGTTCCTGATGGTGTTCTCAAGGCTCGTCCTGATGATTACGATGCAGAGATGATCGTTACAAGGACTGGACTGAAGCAGTATCTTCATAGTTCATGCTGGTATAAAATGATTGAAGAACGACGACCGTATAATGGGAAGTTGTATATGTAGGAGGTTCTACAAATGTATTCTAATTTAACTTCAAATGAAATAAATGGTATGAAACATATGGCATTTGAAATTTATAGCGCTGGTTTTACAGCTGGGTATAGTCAAGAGATTGACATTAAAACCGCATATGAAAAATACTGGAAGTTCCTAAAGGAACTGATTATTAAGGAAGGACAACTATGAGAAAAATTACTATTGATGTTGACGAATGGATCAAGGATGCGGAGGAAGGAAAGTATAAAATTAATACGTCTGGCTATGCAAAAGGTTGCAATGATGTACTTGATTACTATATTAAGAAACTCAAATATGCTGCAAATGAGCAGCGTGAAAAGTGAGGGGCTTAACGGCCTCTCTTTATTTTTGAAAAGGAGAATAAAAAATGAAAAAGATTCCTACATTGTTTAAACGTGTCTTTTATGACCATAGCATTATTGATATTGTTCCTGTGATCACGGAAGGCTGCGAAGAAGCTTTTTTGAAAGGTGATGCTACCGTAAAGATTGACGGGGCTTGCTGCGCAATTATCGACGGCAGGTTCTATAAAAGATACGATGCTAAGAAAGGAAAGAAACCACCTGAAGGAGCGATTCCTTGCTGTGATCCAGATCCGGTAACAGGTCATTGGCCGCATTGGGTTGAAGTTAATGAGAATAACCCAGCAGATAAATGGTTTGTGCAAGCGAAGCGTACTACCGAAATGCCCATTGGGTATGGTCTCCATGATGGAACATATGAGGCGATTGGTCCGCATTTCCAAGGCAATCCATATGGTTTATTTACTGACATGCTTGTACAGCATGGTAAAATGACAGCCGATGTAGGTCGCACTTTTGAATCTGTATCTAATTGGCTTAATAAGCATAAAGCGGAGGGTCTGGTTTTCTGGCTTGATGGCGAACCAGTATGTAAAATTAAAAGAACTGATTTTGGATATGAATGGCCGGTGAAAGATGAGTGAGCACAAAACCCTTTTTATATGATTTTCAAATGGAAGCGGTCAAGAAAGCTAGAAACGGTTCAATATTAAATGGAAGTGTCGGATCTGGCAAATCTCGTACCGGACTCTTCTACTATTTTAAAGAGAATGGCGGATGGATAGAAGGTTCTGACTATACTCCTATGAAGAATCCAAAAGATCTTTATATCATTACCACAGCAAAAAAGCGTGATTCTCTCGAATGGGACGGTGAATTAGCACATTATCGACTATCCACTAATCCGGAGACAAATTACTACAAAAACAAAGTCGTTGTCGATAGCTGGAACAATATTAAGAAATACGCTGAGATCAAAGGGGCTTTCTTTCTCCTAGATGAGGATCGTGTGACAGGTTCAGGAGCTTGGGTAAAAGCGTTTCTCAAAATAGCCAAGAATAACGATTGGATTATCCTTTCAGCAACTCCTGGTGATACCTATATGGATTATTGGGCTGTATTTGTAGCGAATGGTTTCTACAAAAACAAAACAGAATTCCAAAGAGAACACGTTGTATATTCTAGATTTGCAAAATTTCCTCAGATCGAACGTTATATCGGGACACAGCGCCTTGATCGATTGCGTAATAGAATTCTTATCGACATGACTGTTCAGCGTCATACAAAACCTCATCATGAAGATGTTTACTGCAATTACGATGTTCAATTCTACAAAGATGTTTTTAAGAAACGCTGGAATCCATATAAAGATGAGCCTATTCAGCAAGCATCCAGTCTATGCTATGTTTTGCGTAGGATAGTCAATGAAGATGATTCTAGGCAAGTGGCTCTACTTGAGTTGATGGAAGACCATCCGAAAGCAATTGTATTTTATAACTTCGACTATGAACGAGAAATTCTTCTAAACCTTGGCTATGCAGAAGGCACAAAAATTGCTGAATGGTCTGGTCACGCTCATCAGCCTGTTCCGACAGGAAGCAAATGGGTCTATCTAACTCAGTATACTTCAGGCTGCGAAGGCTGGAATTGCATAACTACAGACACAATTATATTTTATAGTCAAAATTATAGCTATAAAGTTATGACTCAGGCGGCAGGTCGTGTGGATAGGCTCAATACCAAATTCATCGACCTCTACTACTATCACCTCAAATCACGAGCCAGCATTGACATTGCAATTAGCAGAGCTCTCAAAGAAAAGAAAATATTCAATGAAGGCCGCTGGCTGAATAAATGGATCACCTAATTTATATTTCAAGGAGGACCTAAAATGAAAGAAGTAATTAACACTCTGCTCGAGCATCCGATCAGAACGGCAATTGTTATCGGAGTTATTGCAGGTGGCATTGCAAGAATTACTTTGGCGGTAAAGGGAAAAGAATCTGAAGCATAATTCGCGAAATTTACACGCTATATTATGGAGGGGAGATACTATGTGTCTCTCTTCCTTTTTATTTTTGTCTGACAACGAAAGGAGAAAAGACTATGGCAGCAAAGGCTGGCAACAGAAAGAACAAGGATGATATTTTTTATGGATTTGTACTCAATGAGGATCAGCAGAAATTCGTAGATGCGATCATGAGCGATGAGTATAATTTCATTCTGGCAGATGCAACTGCTGGTTCTGGTAAAACGCTTCTGTCTATTGCTTGTGCAAATCTTCTGATCAATCGAGATCATAGATATGACTCGGCTACGTTTATCTTTCCGGTAATAGAAGAATCGTCCCTGGGCTACAGACCTGGCAGCACAAGTGACAAAGAGGCAGACTACCTTGGACCTCTTTACCAGGCTTTGGTCAAGTGCAACATTATCCCAACACAAGCAATCTCTTCCGATATTTCAAATAAGAATGGAACTGCTTGGCTTGAAGCACACTCTGCTACCTTTATGCGAGGCATCAATCTCGAGCGGCAAGTTGTTATCATTGACGAATGTCAGAACATGAGTATTCCTATCATCAAGCGAATTCTTTCCAGATGCTATGACAACTGCAAGGTAATCTGTATTGGGTGCCAAGCACAAACGGATGTACCGATTCATAAATCTGGCTTCAATCAGCTCATCCAACACATGGAAGGCTTTGAAGGTTATATCAAATGTGAGCTGCCAATCAGCTATAGAGGTAAACTTGCAATGCACATCGACAAACTTTGAAAGGAGCAGCTATGATCAGTTTAACTCACCACAATGATGGAAAGGAGAAAAGTAAATCTCACGAAGTAGGTATCACAGAGCCGGAATTTTATAATATGGAGCATGACGTGTGGAGTCATAACTTCTTTGATATTACTGGCTATGGCGAAACAAAAGAAGAAGCTCTGAAGGACTTCAAAAAGAAGTTCATCTATGTTATGGACGAATGGCGAGCTTTTGAAAAGATGCTATTCGAGACAGATTACATGGAAAATCATATCGTTGAAGTTAACTGTTTAGGATGGGAAACAATGTTACACAGCTAAAGTTAAAGGATTCGATCTTTACGAATGAAAGGAGAAATTGAACATGGCTAAGAACGATCTATTTGGAATTCTCTTCGGCGTTGCTGGACTGGTAGGTATCGGCTATGCTATCGGAACTCATAACAAGATGGCTAAAATCAGTGAAAGACTCGATCGAAGTATCAATGATCTTGCCGATAACGTGGAATTTGATATTCCCGAGAAGCTGATTGACAAGGCAGTCGAGGAAGCGGCTAAGAATGAAGCGAGACGAGCTGTGGAGGCTGCCACGAGAGAAGCTATTGGTCAAGTTAAGAATGATATTCATACTAAAGTTCAGAGAGAAGTCGACAAGGAGTATGACTCTATCAAGGATTCTGTCCTGAAGGAAATCACGGTCTCTGCTAGTAAGATTGATGCTTCTAAGGTTCGTAAGGACGTTGAGGAAGCCGCTAAGAAGACTGCTCTTGAAAAGTTCGACGACAATCTTGATGATATTCTCGAGAAGTTCAACAAGGATCTTGACAATACGTCCAAGATCTATGGCTCTATCAGAGAAGCGCTCACAAAGGATTCTAGCTCTAGCAAGGGCTTTGTGGTTCGACTTGACTAAAGCCTATGGATTTCTCTACTAAGAACTTTACCGACAAGCAAAAGATTCAACTCCTCCAACGAAGTATCCTCGTTAATTCCTACGCATATTACGAGCTCAATGAAAACATCTTAAGTGACTTCCAATACGACGCAAACACCCGACAACTTCTTGAGTTAAGAAACTCAGCACCTGAAGCTTACAACAAAAGCAGATATCGTAAGTATTTCGATAACTTTGAAAGTGGAACTGGTTTCGACTTAACCAGCCGCTTAAAAGCTAATCGACAATTGTACCAGCAAGTAGCTAGAGATGCTCACTTGGCATTACGACTGAAAGGAGAGTTTAATGGAGAACGATACTCCCAAGATTAAGGTCAAGCAGGTTCGTGGCCATTGGGAAGTCTATCTTGACGGGGAATTCTATTGCTCCGCCGACAGCTATACTGAGGCAGTCAATGAAGCTGCTGAAATTCTTTACAATTAATTTAAAAGGAGAATTAACTATGAATAATGACGATATGATTTATATTTGCACTTTTTCGAATCGCTATGCTGCAAATCTGGTTATGTCTTTGATGCATGAAATTGCGAGTGACTATGGCTGGGCGACAATGGCTGATCTGAAAGACCTGAGTGGGATTACCTCTACCTATAATGACACCGCCAAGGGCTGGTCTCTTAACGCACTTGACAATGCAGTAATTAAAAAGTGCAAATATAGCTATGAACTGTATATGCCTCAGTTCGACCAGTTTAATGATACTGTAGACGAATGTGATTGCTGCACATGCAAAGAACACGAAGAATATGACGAGTACGATTATGGTCGTGAACCTGTGAATCTCAGCGTCCCCTTCGAGTGTTATCTCGAGCACCCTGAGGTTATTGACCATGCAATTCAGGCACTCTTTAAGGTTCCTGAGAAGCTAGAAGGCCGTCCCGTCTTCATCAGCATTACTTAATTTATATTTTTAAAGGAGAAACAACTATGAAAAAGAAGGAAACCTCATTCGGAGTCAAGCTTCTGGCTTACATCACTGTTATTGCCCTCTCTTGGGCCCTCAGCACTGGTATCCTCTTCCTTGCATCTCTTTGTTTTAGAAAACCTTTTGATCTGAGCATTGTCACCGGCGTTTGGCTGATTCTTATGGAAATTCGTTTCTTCCTTGTCCCGGTTCGATCTAAGAATTAAGGAGGATATACATAATGGAACGGTGGACTCCTCGGGTTGGAACTCTTTTAGAAAGAATTATGACAGTCCAGCAACGTGACATGCCGAAAGCAGAGCCTGAACTTTGCAAGGTAGTTTATGTTAACTACCCGCATCGCTACTACACTGTGCGATTCTTTGAAACTGGCATTCAGGAAAGTTATAAGTTTGCTGAATTACTTGCTCTGCGTTAATTGATATTTTGGAGGGAATCTCATGATGAATATCTACTATGCTCATCATCAGTGGAAGTACGGGACTAAGACTGAAGACTACGAGCTCAAACTGATTCGAAGATATTTTCCGAATGCTGACATCTTCAATCCGGCTACTGACTTGGTATCGATTAAAGAGGATGGAGAAGCCATCATTATGGACGAATGCCTGAAGACAGTTACAGACTGTGATATTTTGATCTTCAGCAGTTTGAATGGCACTGTCGGATCTGGAGTATATCAGGAGGTCGAGAAAGCGAAGGAGCTCGGTAAGACGATCTTTTATATTTACCACGATTCGCTGGTTATTGACTTCTGGATTGACGAACGTGAAGATATGAGGAAAACTGACCGAATGTTCGCTTTTGTAGACGTTTAAACTTACAAGAAAGGATCTATTGTATGAACTCTGAAACTTTTAATAAACTTCTGGATGAGTTGGACGGTAACTCTCTTGAGACGCTGAAGCAGAAGAATGCCAAGTATGCCTCTCCGGACGATTGCTTACATAACTTTGATGCTGGAGCGGAGATCATGGGTGCTACTCCTGCACAGTGCACATGGGGTTACATGACTAAACATCTTGTTGCGTTACGTGACAAGGTAGAGAAGAACGATTTCAATGACAGAGATGATCTTCTCGAGAAATGCCAGGACATCATCAATTATATTCGCTTCATCTGGCTGATCGGTAATGAAGAGAGAAGCAAGTATGCCCAAGGGAATGCTGGCACCTCTGAGTCAGTCAAGCTTAACAGCAACTACGATTGTTCCTCGTATTTTGATGGTAAATGTCTTGGCACGAAAGAATGCGATCCGTGTAATTATGTTCCTAGCAAAGGGTGTCGTTATTACGATGCCAACGGTGACAAATATTCCCCCAGCTTTACGAAGTAAATGTGCTTTTATATTTTGAAAGGAGAAAATATGAAAAAGCTTACTAAGCGTGAAAAGGTCATTCTTGTTGCATCTACCGCTGCTGCAACTCTTGCCTCTGGTGCAGCTGCATATTTTGGAATTAAATATTTTAGCAGCTATAACCAGATCGTTAGGGTTGCTGATGACACGAATACTCTTATGAGTGCTGCAAGTGAAGGTCTGTTTGATGAAGCACTTGCAACAGTTGGAAGAAAGATTGCCTATCGCAAGGATCGAGAAGGATATCTACTTAAGCAGTTGCTTTCGCATCCGGGCGAAAAAGATTTATGCAATTGTCTTGAATGCGTTCATTCTGAATTAAGTGTTCTCACAGAAAGACAAAACAAGTTCTTAGCCGCACAGAAACTTTATAAAATTGAAGATGTAGTAGACATTTAATTCGCGAAAAATACAGACCCTATTATGAAAGAGTATACACTATTCTAAAAGGTTACGTTTGTTGTGGATAGACACTGGTGAAATAGGAGGTTGATTCGGCGTAAAGTGCACAGAGTTTGTGGTGGATAGACACTGGTGAAATAGGAGGTTGATTCGGCTATTGGTGCACAGCGTATATTTTTTATCTTTAAGAGGACTCGGTTGAAACATCGGGTCCTCTTTTATTTTTAATAATTATTTTTGAAAAGGAGATTTAACTATGACTTTCTATGAGATGCAGCGGGACAATCATATCAAGCCTAAGGCTAAGATTTTCTTTGGCAATGCTGGAGGGACTCGTGCGGATCAGCTCTTTGGTGAGTGGATGGAAGACCACCCTCGTGCGATCATTATTGATTTTAAATATGACCGGGTACGGTATGGCGACCATTCTATTGTGATTCTTTATGAGGAGACAGAGGAATGACACTTAATGAGTTTCTACGGCAATGCATTGAACTTGGATATGCCAACAAGAAAGATCGGCAGCGAATTAAACGATGGTGCGAAGAGAATCCGAAAGAAGTCTATGACGAAGACGACTTTATGGACGTTTTCAGATATTTGAACACACCGAAACACTAAACTTAGGAGGGAAATATGATCTTTTCATTTTGGAAAAAGCTAGCTAGTAAAAGCAACGACTACCAGCAAGGTTACATAGACGGTTTTGAGGATGGGCTCCTCGAAGGTCTGAAGCACAGCAAAGAGGAATGCAACTCGACGACCTCAACTAAGACCTGGGAAGAGATCTATACAGAATCGTCGTATTGATATTTAGGGAGGAGAAATGGCAACTATATTCTATTCCATGAGTCGCGGGACCGGCAAGATTGAAATGCTAGTTAAGGAATCTGCTAAAACAGAAGCTACTATTGTAGTACACACTCGTGCAATGGCGAATTGCATTGAACGGAAAGCTAACGAGCTTAACTTGGTAATTCCTGCTCCGATTTCAACATCAGAATATATCGCTAGGTTAAAACACTATGGCTTGTATAGCGACCAGAAATACTTAATTGATGATCTTCAGATTGTATTGGAGGCTATGAATATTCAAGCCGCTACTATTGATCGCCATTACGTCAAAGATGACTTTACAGTGTTCTTGTTTGAGAGTAAAGGTGCAGAGTTATATTCGGATGTTAAGATTGCCACTGAAACTGAACCTACATTTTGAAAGGAGAAATAACTATGTTAGCAACTATTCTGTTTTGCCTGGTGCTTGCGGTCGGGATCTGGTCTACCTCTATTATCGCTTGTAAAATGATCCGTGGGGAGGCTATCTATTGGTGGCACTTTATACTCTTTGCTATTAGCTGGACCGCGGTCATCACCCATTGTATTGACATTTGGTAAGGAGGGACACCTATATGAATAATATGCGGACCGAACATTGGCGGGGATACACTATACGTTTTGTGCGTCTTGATGACGGCCATTGGTGGGCTGTACTTAAGGATATTTGTGATGCGCTGAAATTGAGAACGAATGATGTGGTGCAGAGACTTGATCCTAGTATGTTAGAACGGGTTCCAGTAGAAACTGAACAGAATAGACCAACTCATTACAAGAAAAATTGCGAAACCGGTTCAAACGGCATCGCAAAAGTTAAGAATACAATTTGGATGCTTGCTGTTAATCAGCATGGTATCTATCAAGCTCTCTTTGCCAGTCGCAAACTCGAGGCTCGCAAGTTCCAGCTATGGACATTTGATATTTTGGATAAGCTCCGCAGCACTGTTGGGCTTCAGGAATATGAAACTATGCAGATGACTGAACCGGAGATTCAGGAAGAGATTGATTGGATCCTGGATAGTCTTTACTGGGATGAGGAGCGAGGCTGTGTTATGGAGAGCTATACAGTTGCTGGCGGTGATGTAGAGCAGCGTCCATTTGGTATCGAAGAAGAGGAGGAATAACCATGGCTGATTTTCTCTATTGTATTTTTGTACTGCCGCTAATTCTAGGTCTTTTGCCCTTGATTCTACCGTTTATTTTCTTATTGTAATTCATTTAAAAATAAGGAGGACAATTAAATGCCTATTCACGATGCTCTCTATAAGGTCGGTCTTAGTTCCATGTATGGTATGCAGCTTACCATACATCCGGGAAAGCCTAAGCATGTCTACTACGATGAGGCTGCTGGTGTTACTGTAGTCGTCTGGATGGACGGTACCAAGACTATTGTTCGAGCAGCTGAAGGTGATCCGCACAATGCCTATCTCGGTTATTGTGCTGCTCTGGCAAAGAAGGTTCATGGCACAAACAGCGCTCTTAAGCATGATCTTGAGAAGGTTTTGGTCATGGTCGAGAAGAAGGAGAAAGTGAAGAAAAATGAAGATTCCAGAGATTAATTGGATCCCATTCGATAAGGATAATCCTCCTGATATTCCTGTCTGCATGTATGGAGAAACGCGGTGTCTAATTTTATTTAGGGAAAACATGTGTGATTACTATGACTCATGGTGGTATCACGTTGATATTGCTACTCCAAATGGTAGTTATCTTGGTAACTTCTGGGACACTGAAATCGACTGGAATGAAGGACGAAAAATTGAGGTTCTTGCATATGCGGAACTTCCTTGCTATATGAATGAATCCGAATTAATGGAGGTTTGAAATAATGTATACAAAACATAATTTAGCAACAGATATTGTTGATTTGTTCGATGATCTTCTTGCAAAGAAAGGTATTGAGGTGCCTTGTTCTGACCCGGATGAAGAAGCTGAGAGGCATGACGACGGCAATTGTGCTTGTCTATATGGGATGGAATACTGGGATCTTGTAGATCGGGTGGAATATATTCTTACGTCATGTGAAGGAGAAAATGCATGATTAAGTATAAGAAATTAATCGCTCTCGAGCTTGAAAAGTACCCAACAAAGTGCAATGAATGCCCCATGTTTTATACAACCCGTTATCAGTGTCATAACGAGTGTGGCATTGAAGGACACTGTGAGTTAGGTTATATGAATGACTATGACATGCGGGAGTTCTATGGACAGTGCTTGTTCGAACTATGCAATATTAAGAACGATCCAAGAGTTCGAATTGTGGAGGATTTGGTATGAATATCTTTACAATTTGTGATACTAGGGAGGAAGCTGACAAGTTACGAACAGCATGGGGTAATTCATATTTTCTCATTATGAGAGAAGACATTGAAGCCCTTTTGGCTGGTAAAATTCTTGGTGGTGATGTTGGTGGTGAGTACGGTCTGTTTATCAAGATGGAGGATGATGATAATGATCAGTAATGCTATAATCACTTCGACGATGCTTGGACGAGAAGACCATGAAATTATGACCTGGATGATCTATATCAAAACTGCTAGTTTTGTTTGTGGTGTCGGTGGATATTGTCTGGATGAATATGATAAGGAAACTAAAACTAGAGTCTTTAGATCAGAATCCATGGAGTCAATATCTGAGCTTTTGGATGTGGTTGGTGTTAGTAAGTGGGAAGACCTTCCTGGCAAGTATATTCGTTTTGAAGATAACGGTTGTGGCTCTGACATAACTAAGATTGGCAATATCATCGAGAACAGATGGTTTGATATGAAAGAATTCTTTGGGAAAGTGAGCTAGGTGAAAACTAATGTCTAGTATTATTGATGACTAAAGATTTAGAATAGGAGGTTAAAATAACGAATAGTGAATCAAAGAAAGTGCCGGATTTTCCAAGATATGAGGTAACTTCCGATGGCGACGTATTTAACAAAAAAAGGACTGAAATTAAAGCCGGATAAAACACGCAATGGATACCTTAGAGTAAGCCTATCAAATGAAACAACAAAGCATAAGCGATTCTCCATTCATAGATTAGTCGCCGAAGCGTTCATACCTAATCCGGATAATCTCCCACAAGTGGACCATAAAAATGAAATAAAAACAGACAACAGAGCTGAAAATCTAAGATGGTCTACTCCATTAAATAACTTGAACCATAGTAAAGTTATAGATAAAGCAAGTATTGCAAAGTTTAAAAAAATTCAATGCATTACAACCGGAAAATTCTATAGCTCAATAAAAGAAGCTGTTGATGAGTTAGGTCTTCATCATTCAAACATCGTGGCTTGCTGTAATGGCAGAAGGTCCACATGCGGAGGAATGAAATGGAGATACGTTGATTAAAGAGGTATTAAATGAATATTGATATTTTCAAACACGAAGACAATTGGCAAGATGTAAAGGATTCCACGATGAATACCATCGGTAAAACCACTGGTACATACCCCGATTCTGTTTGGAAAAAGAAACTCCTTCTTTCCGAACATTCCCCCATTCGAAGGATTAAATTTTATTGGCGCTGGAAAGACATTAAGTCTTGGGTTAGCGTCCATTTTGTTCGCCATAAGATTGGTATTGAGCACTGGGTAACCACTCAGCGAACTGATCGAACTGGAATTGATAGAAATGATATTCCTCAGGGAGCTCTTGTCAATCATGCTTGTGAGGCAAACGCTCAAACATTAATTAATATTAGTCGAAAACGTTTGTGCTCATGCGCATCTTCTGAAACTCGAGCTGCTTGGCAGAAAGTTAAGGATGAGGTATCTAAAACTGAACCCGAATTAGCTAGTTGCATGGTGCGAGAGTGTATTTACCGCGGTTTCTGTCCTGAGATGTTCGGATGCGGTTATGATAAAACCGAAGCGTTTCAGAAAGAACTAGAAGAGTATCGTAGAAAAGAATGACTAAAGATCTTTGTCCTTCCTGCGAAAACTATGATATTTGCATCTTAAGAAGAAATGGGGAGACCTCAGTCACTCGCTGTTGTATGTTTTGTAAGAACTGCAAATCATATAACTGGAGTTATAAAGACGGTCCGAACATTTTCAACTGCGACTTACTTGGTAGTTTCTCAGCATTAGAGAGACATTCCTGTGGAAAGTTTAAGCACGATTGATATTTAATTTTAAACAGTGAAAGGAGTATATATGAAATTCTTAGTTGATAGTCTGCCATATTATGAAGAATATTGTCCGTTTCATGAGTTGTGCGTGGTGAGCAAGGCCCTAGGCGAGTGTCCTAGATTCTGGGGCAAGTACGAAGTCACATCTGATAGTAACACGCACGAATGCAATTTTCTTATCGAACAGACAGGAGGAAATATTAATGAACATGACTGAATGGGCTAGGCGAGAAATTGAAATTGCGTGTGAGCGAGAACGCAGACTTAGCGAAAAAGAAGACGATTGGGATTACAGAGTTGCATGCTATGAAAGTGCATACAAAGCTTTTAAGAGTCTTATGGATGATAATTACAGCGGCCTTAGTCTTAGTATCACCAGGCGCATTCTTAATAGCCTAATTAATGGCGATCCTCTGACTCCCATCGAGGACTCGCCTGATATTTGGTATGAAAACTCTGCGCTTGACGAAGCCGATTACTCTTGCTATCAGTGTGAACGCATGAGCTCCCTGTTTAAGTACAGAGTATGAAGAAAGGGAGAGTAATAATGAGCAGTGTAAAGGAAACTGAGTGCGCGCATTGCGTACATAGAGAAGTATGCGGCATCAAGAATGAATATCTCGATTTGCTATCGAAGCTCCCTGAGCAGGTAGACAATTCAAATTTCGCTATTAAGTTATCTTGTAGATATCATGAAGATAAGCCGTCTATTATTAATAGACATTGCGAGCTTTATTAAGGAGGTATCATATGCTGTGGATTATGCTTATTATTGGGATCCTTAGTTTTATCTTTTCTATTTTTAGCGTTAGTCGATTTAGAAAGATGACTAAGGAACTTGACACATATCCTCACAACGTCGACTATTTCGATTATCTCGCAGCGGGTTACGGTACATTTCTATTCTTTCCAATAAGTTTGTTTATTATTGGGGCTTCTATCTGGCTTCTTATCATTGCTTAATAATTCGCGTGAAAAACAGCCCCTTTTATGAGGAGACTTAGTGAAAAACTAGGTCTCCTCTTTTTTAGTTTTGGAGGAAGATAACTTAAAGGAGGTGTTGCCTGCCGAGCACGACTTATAATCAATGCTAGGAAAGGAAACCTATATTTCTCATGAAAAACAAAAATCACTTTTATGCTACTTTGGATTGCATCATCTCATCCCTTTATATTTTTGTACTTGGTGCATGCGTCGCCTTACTTACTAGTTCGTTATTTATCGCTTATGACACATACGATCCTAGGACGGTAGAATCTCAGCCTGTTGTGGAAATGGTGACAGAGAGCCCTACAGAGCCTGAGACGGCTATTGTAAAGACTAGTATGATTGATATTTTGAAGGAACAGGTTGAAGCTATTGAGTTTCCAGATGTAACGATTCCTTCTGCAACTGAAGTAGCAACCGAGCCGGAACCCACTGAACCTGAGATCGTTTACTATGACATAGGTCTTAGTACCGATCTGCAGACTTATATTTTTGAGCTCTGCGAACTTCGTGGAATCGATCCGGCTATTATCATCGCTATGATTTACCGAGAGTCTGGCTTCAATTCTGGAGCTGTTGGAGATAACGGAATTTATGGTTACTCTTATGGCCTTATGCAGATCATCCCTGAGTATAATGGGGCACGCATGAATGAACTCGGGTGTTATGATCTGTTTGATCCCTACCAGAATGTTGCAGTTGGCATTGATTGCTTTGCTGACTATGTTGATATGAGTGGTAGTATGGAGTGGGCTCTCATGGCGTATAACGGTGGTCCCGGTCATGCTAATAGTATGTGGAGCAGCGGACTAACTAGCAATTACGTCTGGTCTGTTCTCAACTATGCAGATAGTATTCGAAATGGTTAACTTTATATTTTCAAATTATTAAGGAGGAAATTATGAAAAAGTTTGTTGCTATCATGATCGCGCTGGTTCTTTGTGTGTCGTTCGCTGGCTGCTCTAGTCATAAGAACACTGAGTATGCAGAAGCTATGAAGCAAATTGAGTCTATGAATGCTCAGATCGAATCGATGAAGCAGACAGAAGAACCTTCTGAAGATCCGACTGAGACTGAAGCCGAGCCTGAACCTGACCCTGTTACTGAAACACCTACCGAAAATGAAGAAAATACTGCGCCTACTCTCGGTCATGCAGATCTGCTCATTCCGGACGCTAAGGAATATGATGTAATTGAGTGGCCTACTTATGGTATCGCTACGAATCTTCCTGTTCCCACTTGGTCCGATAGAGGTCAGTTCTATGGTTCTCCTTCCGATGAGACGATGTTCTGGGCCGAGATTGGCTATACCACCCTGAAGGACTACGAGGGTTATGTCGAGGCTTGCAAGGCTTGTGGCTTTGACAAGGACATCCAGGAAGATCCCGGTTCTTCTTTCATTGCATATAACGAAGAAGGCTACATGATTGACCTTCTGTATGTTCCTTGGAGTAAGTACGTTGATATTCAGATCACTTACTAAGTAATTCGGGTGACGTGTTATGGCGCTTAAGGAAAATAACGAACGATTCAGCAAGTCGGTTAACGCTATGATCAACGAAAAGATGAAGGTTCTCGATGACTTTGGTGTTTGCAGCAAGAACGATCCAGAGATGCGAGCAAAACTCAGAGAGGCAATCGAATCTCAGCCCAATAGAGATCCTAGGGCAGTAATCGACCAGTTATGCAGACTGTTGATCCAGGCTAAGATTAGATCTTGGCTTTAAAATTTTAAGGAGGATAATTAGCAATGTCCAACAATGAAAAGCTCACGATTAAGATCAAGTACCACAATGATATTCTCCCGATTGACATGTACGAGAATGGCGATTGGATTGACCTTAGAGCAGCCGAAAATGTTTTTATGAAGGCCGGGGATTTTAGACTCATTTCGCTCGGGGTTTCTATGAAGCTTCCTGAGGGCTATGAGGCTCATATTGTCCCGAGATCGTCTACATACAAGCATTGGGGTATTATTCAAGCAAATCATATGGGTATCGTGGACAACAGTTATTGCGGCGACAATGATATTTGGAAGTTTGCTGCGATTGCTATTCATGACACCATGATTTATAAGAATGATCGAATCTGCCAGTTCAGAATCGAGAAGAAGCAGCCTGAGCTCGAGTTTGAAGAGGTCGACTATCTCGATGGTCCTGATCGTGGCGGATTCGGAAGCAGCGGTAAAAAATAAGGAGGTTGGTTTGTATTGAAGGTGATTAAAAGAGACGGTAACAAAGTACCTTTCGACAAACAAAAGATATTTTCTGCTATTGTTAAAGCTTTTCACGAACAATATGAAAATGTAGATGCATATATGAAGGGTTGCGCTACTAAAATTGCGAACGATATGGAGAATCTCTCTAAAGATAAGGAACTTCATGTTGAGGAAATCCAGGACATCGTAGAGAGAAAGCTTATGAACACTCGTTATAAGGATGTCGCTAAAGCTTACACTAACTATCGATATCTTCACGGCCTAGCTAGAGATCAGTACAAAGACTTGATGAAGTCAGTCGAAGAAAAACTTTCTGCCAAAAACGTCCAGAACCAGAATGCAAATGTTGATGAGATGTCGTTTGGTGGAAGAATTGGAGAAATGGCAGATCTTGTAGCCAAGAGATATGCTCTTGAGTATCTCGTATCGCCAATGGCAAGAGCTAATCATGAAAATAATGAAGTTTATATTCATGACCTTGCATCATATGCTGTTGGTGATCACAATTGCTTGTCGGTTCCGTTTGACGATCTTCTCGCTAAGGGCTTTAACACGAGACAGACAGATGTTAGGCCTGCTCAGTCTATCAATACGGCATTCCAGTTGGTGGCTGTGATATTTCAGATTCAGTCTCTTCAGCAGTTTGGCGGAGTGTCGGCAACACATCTAGACTGGACTATGGTTCCTTATGTGAGGAAAAGCTTCTTCAAGCATTTTAAGGACGGATTGAAGTACGTAGCAAATACTCATCCGACTGCTATTGCCGAATACGTGGTCAGTGGTAGGATTTCTCCGGAGATGAGTATTGATGATAAGAGTTACGCCAACTTCAATTCTAGAGTATATGACTACGCTATGGAGTTGACAGTGGCTGAGTGTAAACAAGCGGTGGAAGGAATGTATCATAATTTGAATACACTTCAAAGCCGCAGCGGGAATCAGCTTCCGTTTTCCTCAATTAATTACGGTACCTGTACTCTCCCTGAAGGACGAATGGTAACTAAAGCACTTCTTGATACCTCGATCAAGGGTGTCGGTAAACTTCACAAAACTTCAATTTTCCCCTGTGGTATCTTCCAGTGTATGAAAAGAGTAAATCGTAAACCTGGAGATCCAAACTATGATCTTTTCAAACTCGCACTCAAATCCACCGCAATGAGACTATATCCCAACTATGCAAACGTTGATTGGTCTGGTAATGCTGGGTATGATCCGAATGATCCGAGAACATATTTCAGCACAATGGGGTGCAGAACAGCAAACGGGTTTGATATCAATGGCTTCGGTCAGCTTAAGGACGGCCGTGGAAATATCTGTCCTGTTACAATCATTATGCCAACTTTAGCTATGGAAGCTAAAGAACAGTATAACGGCCAGGAACGAGTAGAGGACATTTTTCTTGATATTCTCGATCAGAAGATTCATGAAGCCAGAGACATGCTGATTGAACGTTTTGAATGGATCTGTTCCCAGTCTCCGGATGCAGCCAAGTTCATGTATGAGAACAATGCCATGGTAGGCTATATTCCGGAAGAAGGTATTCGATCTGCTCTGAAGCATGGTACACTTGCACTCGGTCAGATTGGTCTTGCTGAAACTCTTAAGATTCTTATTGATAAAGATCACACTACTCCTGAAGGTATGAAATTAGCCAAGAAGATCGAGCAGCTTTTCAAGACTAGATGCACTGAATTCAAGGAACAGTACAAACTAAATTTCGGTGTGTATTACACTCCGGCAGAAAATCTCTGTTACACATCAATGCAAAAGTTCAAAGCTAAGTACGGTGTTATTCCTAATATTTCTGATAAGGAATTCTTCACCAACTCGATTCATGTTCCTGTTTGGGTAGAAGTTGATCCGTTTACAAAAATTGATATTGAGAGTCAATTGACCGGTTACAGCAGTGCTGGCTGCATTACATATGTTGAACTTGATGCAGCATGTAAGTATAATCTGGAGGCTCTTGAGACAATTGTCAATTATGCTATGGATAAAGATATTCCATACTTCGCTATTAATGTTCCTAACGATACATGCATGAAGTGTGGATATACTGACCAACTCGATGACGAGTGTCCGATGTGTGGAGGAACAGAAATCCAAAGACTCCGTCGCGTGACAGGATATTTAACGGGCAACTACACTACTGCCTTCAATAAAGGTAAGCAACAAGAAGTTGAAATGCGAGTAAAACATGCTAAGTTCGAAAAACTATCAGAAACATAATCCGTCCAAAGAGACCTGGGGTAACCTGGGTCTCTTCATTTTATTCTAAAATTTGTCTGACAACTCTAAAAACACTCTTTTTATGAGGAGGTCCTGTTACGTGACAGCCATTGCATTATTTGCTCTTATTGGGGCAGCTATTCATGGAGGAGTAGTTTACTGGATTTGCTTTGCTGCTTTTTGTGTAGCTAAAGTAATTTCAATGATGCTTAAAACACTTGCTATGCTTGATGAATGAAAGGAGAAACACATATGAGCGCTGAATACAATGAATATTTAACTAACCATATTATGGATGTAAATCGAGCTTACAGCTGGCTCAGAAGAAACCTGCCCGAAGTGACTAATGATGAAGGCTTCACTACTCTATTAGCTATCGGGTCCCACGACGATTCTAGGTACGATTACGAAGAGTATGAGGCTTACGATGAATACTTTTATGGCATCAGGACTAAGGAAGTTAAGGACGCTTTCAACTACGCCTGGCTGCATCATATTCATAGCAACCCGCATCATTGGCAATATTGGGTTCTGGTCAATGACGATCCGGAAGAAGGCACTGTTGCGCTTGATATTCCGCACAAGTATGTTGTAGAGATGATCTGCGACTGGTGGTCTTTCAGCTGGAGAAATGGCAACCTTTATGAAATTTTCGACTGGTACGACGCACACAAGGCCCATATGATTCTCAGCGATAATACTAGAGAGCTTGTCGAAGAGATTCTCGGTCAGATCAAAGAGAAGCTCGACGAAGAGCCTGATATTTTCAATGAAGACGAAAACAAGGAGGATTCTACTAATGAATAACGAAAATGTTGAGAAGATTGTGCGGGGCATGGGAGTTATTACTGAACTCTGGTGCATTGTGAACAACAATTTCATCGCCCAGGGCATGAGTAAGGAAGACGCACTTGCACATACAGCAGCTTTTATGGAAATCATGATGGCTAATCTGTTTACAACTGCCGAAGAGGAGGAGGATTAACTCAATGATTCGTCTTGATATTTCGGAATACTGTTCAGAGTGTTGCGACTTTGATCCGGATGTAATTAAACCAGAACGACAATTACACCGTACTGCCATTAACACTGTAACGAACATTCAAACCGATACAATTGTCCGTTGCAAGAACTCTAAACGCTGTGAATCTATCAAACGATATTTGGAGCGGCAAGCGCAGCAGGGTAAAATCTTATGAAGAATGGACTACATAGATATAAAGTCTACTATTTTGTAGGCGATTTTTATAGTTCTCAAGGTGAAAAACGTAGGGTTGCTGTCATTGAAGCTAATGACGAGACTGAAGCCGAAGATATTTTTAAGACTGCATACCCAGACGTTTCATTTGGTTGGGTCGAACCTATTCATAATTCGCGAAAATAACACTCCTTTTTATGAGAAACTAAAATAAAAAGGAGACTTTACTATGTTTACTACTATCATTGTTTCGGCACTCATTTCGAGTACTATTGCGGTTCTGATGGCTGCCACCGGCATCGTGATGTACACCAAGAGTTGTACGGAAGAAGAGCGTAAGAACATGGGAATTCGAATCTAATTACTTAACTCGATAAGAGAGGGTCTTAGCAAGGCCTTCTCTTATTTTTTTAACTTTGAACATTGTGAAAGGAGATCTATATGAGCTGGTGGACTTATGTTAATGGTTTTATCGAGGTGTTGCCTGCAGGATACACTCAGCCAGAAAAGCGTTATATTCTTGAAACTGTTTTGGCGCACCTTCCAAAAGTAACAGGTTCAGAAAAAGACATGTTTGTTCATGTTGTTCAAAAGGAAGGTTATTCTGGATCGTCTAACTTTAATGAATTTCTTGAGCCAGTACGTCGAGGCGATTTTGAAACTCAAGATTGCTATTATCTCATTCTTGAAGGCACGCTCAGAGACCGCGTGTTTAATGAAACTTTGCACGAGTTGAATAATTTTCTTAATCGTCTGGCTAAACGACTATATGTCGATGATATTCTAATCAGACTTTCAGGATGTAAAAGTTGCAATAATAAGGAGATTATTATCTCAAATGTTAATGCTTATACAGGAATGTATGAATGTAATACGCCTTCATGCGACTGTGAGTATCCTTGGTGGGATTACCTCCTTTGGGATAGAGACAAGTCTGGTGGCTTTTACCCTGAAAAACTTATTCACAAGTATCCGAAATTAAGAGAAAGGAATGGAGATTAATGCCACGACTAACTGACGAGCAGCGGGATTTTATAGCCGATTGCAAAGATAAGAAACGAACTGCCCGTGGAAGCCGGAATAAGAGAACTCATTGCGGTAAGAGCGGAGGAGTTAAATTTCCTTCTGATAGTTTGACAAAGAAACAACGGCAGGCTATGGACTGTAAAGTTATAGCATACAACATTAATGAAGCATTGACTGATGAAGAGTTTAAGAAATTACCTGACGATATTAAGAAGCTTTATGTTTCGCGTCATGGTCGTAGAATTGAGGAGGATTGATATTTTATGGCTACTACTGGATTATGCCCTACATGCATTCACAGTTGTTGGTGTCCGACTTGGGCGGAATATCGCTGTTTTAAGAAGGAAATTCGGCTTAGCTCATACGGGATTCCACAGCCGACCAAATGTTCTGAATATAAAAAGCGCGGAAAGGATTTTGAAGAGCCGAAATGCCAATGCGAAGATTGTCTAGACAATGAAAAACTTTGGGATGAGGAGGAAGAGCAGCTTTGAATTACGCAGCAATTAAGAATTTCGATATTGCTAATGGTCCTGGTTGCCGTGTTTCTCTCTTTGTCTCAGGCTGTAGGCGGCATTGTAAGGGATGCTTCAACGCAGAGGCCCAGGCATTTGACTATGGAACTGAATGGACCGCAGAGACGCGTAGAGAGCTTCTCAGCATGCTTTCTGATGAACATATTGCTGGATTGAGTGTTCTTGGTGGCGAACCTTTTGAGCCTGAGAACAGGGACGAGGTTTACAAACTCTGTAAGGCTGCTAAATCGTTGTACCCTGACAAAGATATTTGGGTCTGGACTGGCGGGTATTTTGAGGATTACAAAGACCTTCCGGTGATGCAATATATTGATGTGCTGGTTGATGGACCTTTTGTCGAGTCTCTCAAGAACTTGAGTCTCTTCTATAGAGGATCGTTTAATCAGCGTGTAATTGATGTGAAAAAGAGTTTGGAAATTGGGTATGCAGTAAGACTTCAAGGAGATTGGAAATGAGGTGAATGGCTTGTGGAAGGACGATAATAAGCATAAAAAGCGAGTCGGACGTCCAAGATGGTCTGGAGTCTTTGACACAAAGTGTGACGTTAGACTTACAAAGGAAGAATCTGATGAACTTGACAGATTAGCCGAGCTTAATGAAACATCTCGTGGGGCTGTCATGAGAAAAGCCTTACGAGATTTCATTATATTTAATAGTGAAGATAAGGAGGAAGCTAATGACGATTCTTAATCAATACGAAATCCTTGAAAATGTGACTCCGATTTGGTGGTATATAGTAGCTATAATTCTTGTCGTAAGTGTCGTATATATGATCGCTATCTCTAATAAAACGTCGCATCCGGTAGCGCTAGCCGTAATTATGTGCTGTGTTATATTAGCAGACCTCGTATGGTGTTATGTGGTTTACGGTATTGTGCATAAAGAAGACGTTCCTACTGGTTGTTATCGATACGAATGTACGATTGACGATGATGCATCTTTCACTGATATTTTGGAAGAGTATGATGTGATTGAACAGCGCGGAGAAATTTGGGTATTAGAAGACAAGAACGGTTAACGACGAGCTCTACTAATAGAAGGGAGAAATGATTATGGCTACTAAGAAGACTACGACTAAGGATAAGATTGTACATATTCTCGGTTACGAGTGGGCGATTGAGGAGCAGACTGCTGCCGAGAATACTATTCTTGCTGAGAATGCTGGATATTGTGATTGGTCGGTAAGGACGATTGTGATTCGGAAGGACATTGATGGCAACCTTGGCGATATGGATGCGTATATGCGGAAGGTTCTCAGACATGAGATTGTGCATGCGTTTCTGTCTGAATCGGGTCTTAATGAATGCGCCCATGAGAGCGACTGCTGGGCTCTGAATGAGGAAATGGTCGACTGGATCGCGAAGATGGGGTCTGCAATTTATAAGGCCTGGGACGAAGTAGGGGCCGCTGAGGAGGGTTAAATATGATTGTTGAGACTTGCCCGAGATGCGAGCATAATTTGGTCAGTTTTGTGTTGACTTGCTATCCTCCGGTTCCTAAGAAATACTGCCCTTACTGCGGTTGGAGCTGGACTGGCGAACCTGAAGAGATTACTAGAGTTCCATTTATGTCTAAGGATGATATGTACGAATTTGGCATTGAAGAATCTTATTTCGATCCGATTCTCAGTGATCAGACGACATTTAACGTGACAAGGTATTGCGAGCCTGCATTTGCGAATTCTCCTTGCTGGACTTGCCAAAACAACCCTAAGAATGGTGGAAGTGGGAATTGTAATTGCACGCTTGGGCAACTGGAGATTAGAGGGTAAAGGGGATTGATATTTTATGACTAGAGTTGCTGTTTGTGATTTCTGCAATCGGACGATGCCGACTAAGCTTGTAGAAGACGAGTTTAATCCTGAGGATTTCATTGTAACTACAGAGTTGTGCCGAACTAAAACTTGGGATACTAAGAAGCTGTTCCCGCATCTTTGTCAGAATTGCGCGGATAAGTTGGATTTCGTATATGGCGTAGCTCGTCGACAGATTCTTAAAGAAATTGATATTTCAGCCAGGAATTCTGCGATTAATGTTAAGCGGCGGACTGAGATGGGAAGTAAGGGATGAGTGGTTCGCGGTAAAAACAGTGCCTATTATGGAACCTACAAGGTTACTACTTTATATTTTTGGAGACATGAAACATGAGTATGGAGAAGATTAAGAAGTTTGTGAAGGAACACAAAGGCGCGATCATTGGCGGAACGATTGGAATCGCTGGCGCAGCTGCTTTGGCGGTTATTGGCGTAAAATGGAGTAAGCCTAAGCTGACCGATTTTACCGATTCATTAGATCCGAATTTTTTGGATTTTTTGGAAACGGCAGATCGTATTGGCAGGCAGTCCTCATATTACACTGAAACCAGTCCTAAGGCAATCTGGGCTATGTTTGACAAGGACGGAAAACTGATTGATCCGTGCATTAAGTGTGACGACGGAGGCATTCTTTGTGTCGAAAACATCATTGCATTCGGCCATGAAGTAAAGTCGGAATCATAATAGGTTAAAAGTTAGGGGCTCTGGAAACAGGGCCTCTTCTTTTTTCGCGTAGAAAACAGTGCCTTTTATGGAAAACTTATATTTTATAGGAGGTTTATACTATGAAAGTTTGGGTTGTTTGGGCAAGCAATGGTGAAAGCTATGAGGACAATTGCCAGGATATCTGGGCCATTTGCAGTTCGAGAGAAGCAGCCGAACAGTGCATCGCTAATGCTCGTAAGCAGATTCGCCATGACGAAGAACGTTGGAACGAGCTGGTTAAGATCACTAGCGATCCGGACTGTATTACTAGCGAAATCGAAGAAGAGATGGATAAGATTGAATCCAGGAGATATTCGGTCCCATATAGAGGAAACAATGGTTTGCCCTACTTTTCCATCAGAGAGTATGACGTTATGAATTAAGTTTTTATTTTAGGAGGCTCTACACAGGGTCTCCTAATTTTCGCGTGAAGAACACTCTCTTATATGAGGAACAGAAAGGAGTTGTTATTAAATGTTAACTATTGATATGTGCAAGGTGCGTTATCTTATTGGGGATGAACTTATGATGAATGGCGAATACGGAACTTTATTTCAGAGAGAATTGGAGGCTTTAGCGGATTTATTTCCGCCATACTTAATTCGTTCGGAAGACGGTAAAGTATATTTATATTGTTTGTTCGAGCCAATGCCTAGCGTATTGGGACTTCTGAGGCTTAACTTTAATCACTATGGAGGTTACTTGTTCCTTATTAAAGAAGGGCTGACTTAAACGCTGGCTCTTCTTTTTTATTCGCGAAAATAACACTCTCTATTATGAGAGAGCGAGGGCTAAGCCCGAAGGAATTAAACTGATCTATAGAAATATAGATTGCTAGTGAGCCTAATCTAGCCGTTCTCTTTTATTTTTGGTTCGCGAGAAAAAACACTCTCTTATATGAGAAGAAAGGAGTGTTGACTTATGTTTGATAAGAAATACAAGAAAGCTTTAAAGGTACTCGACGACGAGATTGATTTCTATGATCGGATGTTCAGACAGACTGTTGCGTTAAGCAAGTATGATGAACAGATGCTCGAGAAATCTGAGGAGTATTTGGAGAAGCGTATTGCTTTATCGGATTTAAGGAGAAAACTTACTAAGACTATCGGAGATCTGTAACAGGGTCTCCTAGTCTTTTAATACGTGGCATTGGCACTCCTTTTTGTTTTTGATCAATAAGACTCGCGATAAAAACACTTCCTTTTATGGAATAATACCCAATTATTTTATGGAGGTACAATACATATGAAACGGATTACTACAGAAGAGTTTTGGGTTGATGAAGACGGTACGAAGCACTACTATCGAGTAGAGAAGCTTGTCAGTGATGACGAGTATTATGCTCGGAAGTACTGCGACTACATGCCTCGCACGAACTTGGACAGGATTTTCGATTCGTATCGAGATTACAAGGAATCTATGAGATGGGATTAATCCGAAAGGAGACCTGGTGGAAACACTGGGTCTTTCTTTTTGGTCAGATTAGATCTCGCGATAAAAACACTTCCTCTTATGAGAGGAATACTCTCAATATTTTATTTAAAAGAGGAAAGAATTATGAATACATATCTTGTAAATTTGACACCGCATGATGTAGATATTTGCGATAGCTACGGACGCATTGTTAAGACTTACAGAGCTAGTGGCAAGGTTGCGCGAGTTTGTAATAACTATGAAAACATTGGTTATATTCAGGGAATACCTCTTCTGGGTAGAAAGAACGACGAGATTGTCGATCTGCCTGCTCCGAGAGAGGGGTTTCTGTATATTGTATCAAATGTTGTTCTGGAAAGTTGCAAAGATCGTACTGACCTTGTTGCGCCCGCTCAGCAGGTTAAAATTAATGGCCGTACTATCGGATGTATGGCATTTGTGGGCAACAAAAGGAAGGGTTGAAACATACCCTTTCCTCTTTGTTTTGGATATGTATTGTTACGTTACACTTATGATGCACTCGCGAGAAAAACATTCTATATTATGGAGGCGATTATTATGAATGACTTTGAAGTACGAATTGTTGACAAAGAAGGAAATGTTGATATTTTCACCGATGTGACTCGTATGAAGGTTGGAAGAAGCCGGATTAAGATTCACAGAGATGATGAGGAACCGTTTACCTTCCCCACAGAAACTACGGAAGAAATCACGATTAAGAAGATCCGCTGACGAAGATAGACCTGGTGGAAACACTGGGTCTTCTTTTTTTTGGTTTTGAACACAATAAGAAATCGTTGAATGTATTGAAACTCGCTAATTTTACACGCTCTATTATGAGGAGATTAAACCTTTATATTTTGAAAGGAGTATTTATTATGCGCGACGTATTAGTATATCTCGGAGAAATGGACTGTATTGGGGATCTTATTGACAGAGTTGGCGACGATGGAGCTTGTAAGGCTTGGCGTGGGAAGCTTAACTACTTTAAGGATCTCGCCAGCGGACAAATCTTCGGAGTAAGCGATTACGAGGCAGATTATATTTTTGAAACTTGTGAGGTATGTTGACCCTCAAGACTTAGGAGCCCTATAACAGGGGTTCCTAATTTTCGCGTAGAAAACATTCTCTTATATGAAGGAGATGATATTTATGCATTATCATGTATTACCAAAATGGATTTATCAGCTTGATACTACTGAGAAGCTTATTGCGTTTTTGGAATTTTTTGGAAGAGATGATCTAGTTAGTAAATTTAAAACTGAGGGTTATCTGTATGCTGATGAATTACTAAATGCAGATAAGCCGCAGTGGGTCAAAGATTGGAATCCTGATATGGTAAAATTTGAAGATGTTGTAGATTTCATAAACTTTGATGTTGGAGAGGGGTCCTAACAAGGACTCTTCTCTTTTTAGATTTGATCATAGACGAAAAGCCGTTGGTCAAGACGAAACTATATTCTGAAAGGGGTTTTGAGAATAAAAATGACACGTAAGACTACAATTAAGAAACTTATGAGTTATGGCATGGATCGCAACGAGGCTGCGAGATATTTATGTGATGTGACACAGGTTAAAAAATTGTCACGTAAGATTGCTGTTGAAGAGGTTATGGTTGCATATTGGAAGAGATTTTGGGTGAAGGTTTTTGATTCGCCGTGTGTTAAGGCGGAGTTTGATGATGACTTACTTGATGATTTGAGTTGAGTCCTATGACAAGGGCGCTTCTTTTTGATGCCATTAGTTCGCGATAATAACACTTGCTTTTATGGAGGTGTTGAATTATGAAGAAATCTGTAATTGTGTTCGAGGACGGGACCCAGTTTGGCAGCAAGTATATCTCAAAGAAAGATATCCTGACTGTTACCGCCGGTGCTATCATCGGTGCTGTAGCTAGTATTGGATGTATAATTCTTAAAGATAAGGCTTATGTAGCAGGTGTCCAAGACACAAAGAGCATGTTCGATCTTTAACAACTCGACGAAGTTAGAGGTTCTGTTTTCAGAGCCTCTTTCTTTTTGATATTTTAGGTTCGCGAAAATTACATTGCCTATTATGAGAAGAAATGAAGAAACGGTTCGATTCCGTTCCTAGGAAACTAGCAAGGAGATCTAGATGTATATCTAGAAGACTAACATTTCTTCTTTTATTTTTTTATTTTTTTTTTT
>ERZ808245.30-NODE-30-length-102501-cov-4.236788_pt1 | contig 102501 bp, 41 predicted proteins | sample MGYA00521243_ERZ808245 | MGnify/ENA primary metagenome ERZ808245 (study PRJEB31516, sample SAMN03275576) | gut metagenome | biome: mammalia-associated habitat; material: feces | host: Papio cynocephalus | place: Kenya | collected 2012-07-07 ... | reverse complement strand
GTCAAGATTTTATCTTTCACACCAAGGATAAAATCTTGACGCTTATTAAAAGTAATTTCAACTTAAATTCTTCAAAAAAAAGAACACTTCTATAAGCATACTATAATACGTTAATAATATTAACATTAAAGTATACAAAAGTCAACAAAAAGCAATAAAAAAATAGTGCTTTATTTCAATATTTTTTGCACTATTTTATTAATAATAAATTTTAAATTAAATTGCTCTATTGTTGTCATCAAGTTTACTCTCGACTAAAACAACCAAATTTTTAGGATATCTATCAATCATTGTTTCAAAAGGTGTCGCTTCAGGAATGTCGATGCCGTAAGAAAAAGCACACTCCAAGTATTTATCCAAATACACTTGTGCAACATTAACCGCTTCTTCTACAGTCTTCCCTTCTGCGAAAACTTCGATATCAAACATAGCAATTGTATATTGTTTTTCTTCTGCATAATAAAATAATACGGCAGGATATACAAACTTCTTCATAAAATCTCCAAAAACCTTTTTACTCTATAAGTTTACCATACCTTATAGGTTTTGTAAAATAATTGAAACATTTTTATGATAAATTAAAAAGAAAAAAACAAGGACATAAATCCCTGTTTTCTATTAACTATATATTATAAAGATTTAGAATTATTGATTTTAGAAACATTATGTTTCTCTACATCGCTTTCTTTAGATATTAATTTACTATTCATAGCAACTAGTTCTTTAGCATGCTTTGGAGCATTGTTTTGAACAATTTTGCCATTCTCTACTCTAAACAAGTTACGGTCTTCAACTTTTACTTCATTTTCTTTATTGATTTTGTATTCTTCCATTTTGTTAAATAGATTCTTTGCCATAGTTAATTCCTGCCTTCAAAAATATTATTATAGAGTCTAACTCTTACTGACATTTCCATTTCATTACATCTAGATTATAGCAAGAAACCTATCAATTGTCAATACCCAAATTTTCAAAATTTTAAATATTTTTAAACACAAAAAAATCCCCAATATAAAGGGGATTTTTCAATATTAAATAGCGTCATTTTCGTCAAAGAATTTTGCTACACTTTCATCAACTTCTGTATTGGATTCTTCTAAAGAATTAGGATCTACTGGTTCAACATTTTTAAATGCTTTGAATCCAGTACCTGCAGGTATAGGTTTACCAATCATCAAGTTTTCTTTCAAACCACGAAGATGGTCAACTTTACCCTTAATAGAAGCATCAGTTAATACTCTTGATGTCTCTTGGAAGGAAGCAGCACTTAAGAAACTTTCGCAACTTAAAGCAGCCTTTGTAATACCTTGAACCAAACGTTTTGCAGTAGCAGGAACACCGCCTTCGCTTAATACTCTATCGTTTTCTTCTTCATACTTGAATACGTCAACAATATCGCCAGCAAGTAAGTTGGTATCACCTACTTCTTCAATCTTAACGTTACGTAACATCTGTCTAATAATAATTTCAACGTGTTTTGTATTAATCTTAACACCTTGTGAAGAGTAAGTAGCCAAAATTTCTGATAAGATATATTCTTCTACATCTCTTACACCACGTGTACGTAAGAAATCTTTAGGATAAATTGAACCTTCAGTTAATACTGTTCCGGCTTCAACTGTATCGCCATTTTTAACTTTTAATACAACACCGAAAGGTATGATGTAGTGTCCATCACCTTCTGGATTCTTAACAAAGACTTCGTAATATTTACCACCATCTTTACCAGCGGATTGAACTTCTTTAACAACTACCTTACCAGCAACTTCAGCAACAGTAGCAACACCCTTTGGTTTACGTGCTTCAAACAATTCGGCAACACGTGGAAGACCTTGTGTAATATCGGCTGCGTTGGCAACACCACCGGTGTGGAAGGTTCTCATGGTTAATTGGGTACCTGGTTCACCGATTGATTGGGCAGCAATAATACCTACGGCTTCACCAATAGGAATAATATTATTGTTACTCATATTCTTACCATAACATTTAGCACAAACACCATGTTTTGAACGGCAAGTTAATACTGTACGAATAGTTACGCTTGTAATACCACATGCTTCTACTTCGTCTGCTTGTTCTGGTGTAATCATTGTATTAGCAGGAATAATGATTTTCTTTGTTTTTGGATTAACAACATTGTCTACAGCAAAACGTCCTACAATACGTTGTTTTAAACTACATACTGGAGTACCATCTTTTGAAATAGCAGATACTGTTAAACCTTTAATTTTTTCGCCGTTGCTTTCAAAACAGTCATCTTCAATAACAACCACGTCTTGTGCAACGTCAACTAATCTACGTGTTAAGTAACCAGAGTCTGCTGTCTTTAAAACCTTATCGGCTAGACCTTTACGTCCACCACGGCTACTTAAGAAATACTCTATAGGAGTAAGCCCCATACGGAAGTTAGATTTAACTGGAATATCAACTTTACGACCAGATGTGTTAGCCATAATACCACGCATACCGCAAAGTTGTAGAATTTGACCTGCGTTACCACGCGCACCTGAATTAGCCATCATTCTAACTGGGTTAAGAATATCCATCTTGTTAAGAACGATACCTTCAAGTTGTTTGGTTGCATCTTTCCATAATTTGATATTTTTTTCTAATTTTTCATCTTCTGTAATGAAACCACGTTTAAAGAATTTGTTGTTTTCGGCAACTTTTTGTTCGATATCAGCAACTATTTCGTCTTTCTCTTTTGGAATTTCCATATCGAATACGTTAATTGTAATAGCACCAATTGTTGAATATTTATAGCCAATACCTTTAATATTATCTAGCATTTTAACAGTTTCGGTAGTACCTAGAGTGTCAAAACATTGTTTAATAATTTGGTCTAGACCTTTCTTACCAACAACAAAGTCAATTTCGTAATTATTAACATTTTCTTTCTTTGTACGATCAACAAAGCCTAAATTTTGTGGAATACCACGGTTAAATATAATTTTACCAACAGTAGTTTTTACTCTTGATGTATATAGTTGTCCTTCAAATTCTGAAGTTCTTCTTACGAAGATTGGGGCTTGGATATCAACATTTTTGGTTTGATATGCCATAATTGCTTCTTCTTCAGAAATAAAGCACTTATTTTCACCCTTTGCACCTGGTTTTTCAATGGTTAAGTAATAAGAACCTAATACCATATCTTGTGTAGGTGTACAAATTGGGTCACCAGTTGCAGGTTTTAACACATTATTAGAACTTAACATTAAAATACGTGCTTCTGCTACTGCTTCTGGGCTTAATGGAACGTGAACTGACATCTGGTCACCATCGAAGTCTGCATTAAATCCACCACAAACAAGTGGGTGAAGTTTAATTGCTCTACCTTCAACTAATACTGGTTCGAAGGCTTGAATAGACAATCTGTGAAGAGATGGTGCACGGTTAAGCATAACTGGGTGATCTTTAATAACTTCTTCCAAAATATCCCATACACATGGTTTTTGGGTATCAATCAAACGTTTTGCTGATTTGAAGTTAAGAGAAAGATTACGTTCAACAAGTTTATGCATAATAAATGGCTTAAATAATTCTAGAGCCATTTCTTTAGGCAAACCACATTGATACATCTTAAGTTCTGGTCCTACAACGATAACTGAACGTCCTGAATAGTCAACACGTTTACCAAGTAGGTTTTGTCTAAATCTACCTTGTTTACCCTTTAAGTTTTGGGTTAAAGATTTAAGTTCACGTTGTTTAGGTCCAGCAACTGCTTTACCACTCTTACCGTTTTCAATCAAAGCATCAACGGCTTCTTGAAGCATACGTTTTTCATTACGAATAATAACTTCTGGAGCACCGATACTCATAAATTTCTTTAAACGATTGTTACGGTTAATAATTCTACGATACAAATCATTAATATCACTGGTAGCGAATCTACCGCCATCAAGTTGGATCATAGGTCTAACATCTGGTGGAATAACTGGTAATACTTCAAGAATTAACCATTCTGGACGGTTACCACTCTTTAGAAGTGAATCAATAATCTCTAAACGTTTATTTATTTTTAATTTCTTTTGACCTTTAGCAGTTAAACTTGCTTTTGTAAGTTCTTCATGCTCTTTTTCAAGGTCTATTTCGGCTAACAATTCTCTAATTGCTTCGCCACCCATACCAACTTTACAGCAACCATTGCCGTATTGTTCGATAGCATCACGATATTCAATATCGTTGATTAATTGGAATTTAACAAAGTTGGTTTTACCTGGATCTATAACTATATATGATACATAGTAAACAACCTTTTCCAATTGTTTGGTATTAAGATTAAGAAGAGTACCAATACGACTTGGAATACTTCTCATATACCAAATGTGAGCAACTGGAGTAGCCAATTGGATATGACCCATACGTTCACGTCTAACGCTACTTTTAGTTACTTCAACGCCACACTTGTCACAAATAACACCTTTATGACGAATACGTTTGTATTTTCCGCAATGACATTCCCAATTCTTTTTAGGTCCGAAAATACGTTCGCATAAAAGGCCGCCCATTTCTGGCTTATGTGTACGATAATTAATAGTCTCAGATTTAGTAACTTCACCATGACTCCATTCAAGGATTTTTTCTGGAGAAGCCACACCAATCTTCATAGACGCTAAATTGTTTAATTCAAACATATTTCACTCCTATTCTTCGTCATCATCATCGCCAAAATCGTCAAATAAAGCAGATTCATCAAATAAACTATCAAAATCTTCTTCTAAATCTAAGTCAGCGTTGTTTTCGTTATTATTATTGTTGTTATCTTCAAATTCTAATTCAATATCTTTTTGTTCTTCACGTGGCTTTGTAACTTCACTAAAGGACTCGGTATTATCAGCATTCAAATCAGACAACTTAAATTCTTTATTTTGATCAGTAAGCAATCTTACATCTAGGCATAGACCTTGTAATTCCTTAATCAATACCTTAAATGCTTCTGGAACTGATGGCTCTGGTAAAGGCAATCCTTCAACAATAGCCTTGTAAGTATTATATCTACCTTCAACATCATCTGATTTAACAGTTAACATTTCTTGTAGCAACTTACTTGCACCATATGCTTCAAGTGCCCAAACTTCCATTTCACCGAATCTTTGTCCACCAAACATAGCCTTACCACCTAAAGGTTGTTGAGTAACATAAGCATATGGACCAGTAGAACGAGCATGCATTTTATCGTTAACCATGTGTTCTAGTTTAATATAGTACATATAACCAACAGTTACTGGGTTTTCAAATGGTTCGCCAGTACGTCCATCGTACAATTGAATTTTACCATTCTCTGGGAAGTTGTTTTCTTTTAATAGTTCTCTAATATCGCTTTCTTTAACACCATCAAATGCTGGAGTAGCAATATTGATACCCAATGCTTTTGCAACTAATCCCAAGTGAACTTCCAATACTTGTCCTACGTTCATACGTGAAGGAATACCTAGTGGGTTAAGGACAATATCAATAGGTTGTCCATTAGCCATAAATGGCATATCTTCTACTGGTAATATTCTTGATACGATACCTTTGTTACCATGACGTCCTGCCATTTTATCGCCCACGCTAATTTTACGTTTTTGTGCGATAGTAACTCTAACCATCATATTAACACCAGTTTCTAGATCGTCTTTGTTCTTTCTACTAAAGATTTGAACATCAACAACTACACCACTAATTCCATGTGATACACGTAGAGAAGTATCTTTAACATCTCTTGCTTTCTCGCCAAAGATTGCTCTTAACAATCTTTCTTCTGGAGTTGGTTCAGTCTCGCCCTTTGGTGTAACCTTACCTACAAGAATATCTCCTGGTTTAACTTCAGCACCGATTCTAATAATACCATTTTCGTCTAGGTCTTTTAGAGCATCTTCGCCCAAGTTAGGAATATCACGAGTGATTTCTTCATCGCCAAGTTTTGTGCTTCTGCACTTAACTTCTGCTTCTTTTAAGTTAATAGAAGTATATACATCTTCTTTAACCAATCTTTCACTTAACAATATAGCATCTTCGTAGTTATAACCTTCCCAGTTCATAAATGCGATAAGCATATTCTTACCTAGTGCAAGTTCACCATTTTTAGTGCTATATCCATCAGCCAAGGTTTCGCCTTTCTTAACCTTTTGACCTGTTTTTACAATAGGTTTTTGGTTAACGCAACTTTCTTGGTTGGTTTTTGAGAATTTAATTAAATCGTATTTATCTACAAAACCATCGTCTGTAGTAACTTCAATATGAGATGCATCAGAACTTGTTACTGTTCCGGCATTCTTTGCTACGATAATTGCACCATTATCTAGAGCAATTTTATGTTCTAGACCAGTACCAATCATAGCGGTTTCGGTAGTGATAAGTGGAACTGCTTGACGTTGCATGTTCGAACCCATCAATGCACGTGGAGTATCATCATTCTCTAGGAATGGAATACATGCTGTAGGTACAGAAATAAGTTGTTTTGGGCTAACATCTACATAATCAACCATATCTTTACTTACTTCCAAAATAGTATCTAGGTGACGGCATGCTACATGGTTATTAACGAATGATCCATCTGGATTAAGTGGCTCGATAGCCTGTGCTATGTAGCAGTTTTCATCTTCGTCAGCCATTAAATATACTACTTCATTAGTAACTACACCTTTCTCTTTATCTACTACTCTATAAGGAGTTTCAATAAATCCATATTCATTAACTCTAGCATAAGTAGCCAATGAGTTAATAAGACCAATGTTACCACCTTCTGGTGTTTCTACTACGCAGATACGACCATAGTGGCTATGGTGAATATCACGAACTTCGTCAGTTGCTCTATCCTTCTTAATACCGCCAGGTCCTACTGCTGATAATCTACGTTTTTGTGCCAATGAACTTAATGGATTCATTTCGTCCATAAGTTGGCTTAATTGGTGACTTGCCAAGAAATCTTTAAATGCTCTATTAATAGGTCTAGCATTAACAACTTGGCTAGGTGTAATGTCAGTTAAATCATGACTTTGTAAAGTTTCTTTAACAGCATTAACAAGTTTGTTCATACCGCTTCTGAAACTATCTTGTAATAATTCACCAGCACCTTTAATACGACGGTTGCATAGATGGTCAACGACATCTATTTCACCAATGCCAGCATTAAGATCCAAGAAATAACTTACACAACCTAGTATATCGTCCATAAATAATGTTGTACCAACAAGTTCTTTAGCATGTTCTTTAATGGCTTCTACTTTTTCTTCTTTAGTCTTAAGGTCTTTAATAAGTTCCATAAGAGTAGGATAATGAACCATCTCTGTAATGCCAAGTTCGGCTTCGTTGCATTTAACAATTTCGGACACTCTAACACGATTGTTACCAACCATTTTGTGTGGCTTACCATCTGCCATAACAACGATTTCGTTGATACCATTACGAGCAAATGTACTTGCAACTTCTTTAGTAATTGTTTCGCCTGCTTTAACCAAAACTTCTTTTTTAGTCTTGATATCTTCAGCAGCAACTAATCCAATAGAACGTGTTCCAAGGTTTAATTTTTTATCAACTTTAAAACGTCCAACTTTACCTAAATTGTAATATTGTGTACTAAAGAATTGGCTAAATATAAATTGTTTTGTGGCTTCGGCACTAGGAATTTCACTAGGACGTGTCTTTTTACTTAACTCAATTAATGCATCATGTTGGGTTTCAACCGAGTCTTTGTCCAAAGTAGCACGCATAATGTCATTGTTACCATAAATATCTAGGATTTGTTCACGAGTAAATCCAAAACATTTTAGGAATACGCCAAGTCCAATTTTGCCACCTTTATCTAGGCAAACTCTAATATAATTAGGGTCTTTTTCCTTTTGTTCCATCTCTAGCCAACTACCACGAGTAGGAATAAGGGTACAATTGTAAAGTTCCTTACCAGTTTTGTCTATAGTCCTAGCATAATAAGCACTTGGACTACGAACTAATTGGCTAACAACTACCCTTTCTATACCATTAAATATAAATGTGGCTTCGTTAGTCATATAAGGTACATCACCTAAAAATACTTCTTGCTCGATTACTTCGCCAGTTTCTTTAATAACAAGTCTAACTTTAACCTTTAAAGCAACAGAATAACTTGTACTTTTTCTCTTTGCTTCTGCAATAGAAATTTTAGGTTCTGGCTCTAGAGTGTAATCAAGAAGATATACTTCAGCCTTACCGCTATAATCGGTAATAGGAGAAAATTCTTCCAATGCTTCACCAATGCCTTCTTTAATAAAGCGGTTGTAAGAATCTTTTTGAATTTCAAGTAAGTAAGGTAAATCAATTATCTCTCTTGCGTGACCAAAAGTATAACGTGTAGTATTACCATACTTAATCTTTTTTATGTTCTCTGTATTAAGCATAATTACTCCTTAAAATTTTTGCAAGTACCATTAACTTTAATAAAATTTCTTTAGTTTTGTTGGGGTTTATGTAACAAAACAAGCAATATTTATCTTAGTAAATTTGGAAAAAACTTAATGATTAGACCTAAACGTAAAAAAAGGCCTATGCTATACTCTTTTAAAAACGACAAAAATCGCCTTTAATTCTAGCATATTTAACTACAATTATATTAATTTAGTTATTACTTTTGTTAAGTAAAACCATCAAATTAAACCCCTAGTGTCTGAATTTTGCGCATGTTTCAAACACTACTATGCAAGCACAATTTTAGCATGATCAATTAATTATGTCAACTATGTAATTGGCTATTTTCAAAAATAATTAATATTTTTTATTAATTTTAATCACTAATTCCCTATCATAAACAGACTATTAATCATTATTTTTATTATAAAATATCGCACAGAGATATATTAATATAGAAAAAAAGACGCTCTCGAATAATCTCGAGAGTGTCTTTTTAAGAAATACCATATTAAAGTATTACTATTTAATAATGTTAAGCACCAGTTGATTCAATCTTAAATACAAATGTTGTATCTTTACTGATTTTCATAGATTTAATTTTATCTTCAATTGAAGATCCATCGTCTACAGTAATTTCAGTATATGAACCATCTTCTTCAAGAATGTACCATGTAACTTTAATACCGTCATTAGCATAGAATTGAATGAATTTACCTTCATAGTCATCTATAGTTGTATCAATATCAATTGTCATACTTAACTTTTTGTGTTCAGAATCTGAAGTATCAGTATAATCTCCAGTATAGTAACTAGAAGATCCAGCGTCATATGACATATAAGTTATAGTTACAAGTTTAATATATTTCATATATATTTTCTTGTCACATGTGCTTATTTTCTCATCAAAGTCATATAGTGTTGTAAATGACTCATCAGCATAATAGTTATCAAATCTATAACCCGATATAATTTCAACATCTTTTGTTGGTTTTGTAGCAGAACCACCCACTTCAACATATTGAGTATCGAAGATACCTGTAGATTCGTCTATTGTATACACAATATTAACTTTATAAGTAGCATAATAGTACACAGTAATATCACTAGTTATATTTATAGTATCAATAGAAATATCTGTATTAGGATCATTATTATCAGTCAACCAATAAGATTTATCTGTTGGAATAAAGTTATTAGGAATATCTGAATCCTTTATTTTTCCACCCTTATCTACTTTAATAGTCTTATTTACTGCTACACCATCTGACGCATATTTGCTATCAGCAATAAATGTTACATTATAAGTTCTAATATACTTCAAATAAACATCTAGTTTAGTACTATTAATTTCTTGTTCAAAGTCATATGGAGTATTACTGTCACTATAGAAACCTGTAAATCTATATCCGTCAATATCTTTAATAAATTCATTAGCATGAGTTTCTTTAAAAATACTACCGAATAATAATGAATTATCAGTTACATTTTCTATAATTGCCTGATTATTCATGTCAACATAGTGGTATGTTATTACAACATTATCAGGAATTAATTTTGCATTCAATGTAATATTTCCAGTAATAGGTATATTCTCATAATCAAATGCAGTTTCTTCGTCATCCAAATACCAATATTCTACATTTGTTGTGTAACCAACAGGTGCTGATTTAACAGTTGTTGGAACACTATCTACAGAAATGTACTGGTTGTATTTAACCTTAATTGATGCAGTAGTACCATTGTTAAATGTTACTGTATATTCAATTGGTTCATAATATGCTTTTAAGGTCAAATCTTTTTCTACTGGTTCATTTGTATTATATTGGTCGCCATATTCAGTCCAATACTTAAAGGTATATCCAGGTATATTAACCTTACTTAAAAGTTCAGTATATCCATTAGCACTAGCAACATTGCTACCATGAACAACCTTTAATGTTTTGTTCAATGATAAATTCTCACCATAAATAAACTTAACATTGTATTCTCTTAACTTCCATTTAGCAGTAAGTGTCATATTTGAAGTTACTTTAGTATTATCAAAATCAAATTTAACATTTTCATCATCATAATACCAGTAGCCAAATTCATTCTCGGTCAATCTATGAGTTGGAATTGCTTTTGGTTTTACAACATATGAATATTCATCAATTATTTGATCATCAAAATCACTCGGTTTCTCATCTTTTTCATTATTTAAATCAAATTTAACCGTATATGCTCTTTGCCAATATGGATAAATAGTATATGTATCAGTAGTTTGCTCTACTTCTGTTTTTCTATCAATTTTTATAGTCTCTTTTGTTATAGAGAATATAGTTTTTGTAGTTACTCTAGTTGAATCATACCTTGAATGATTGTTATCAAAAGATTCTTTGTTATCTCTGTCTGCATAACCTGCTCTATCATAATTATCTTCACCTAGATATTTATCCAACATCTTTCGAGATTCCTTTACTTTTGCCTCATCATCATCAGACATTCCTTTTGTTGACTTATTTGCCCATTCTACCCAATAGTTCCAAGTAGATATTGAAACATGATACCAACCATCTGGATTAACTCTATAAATACAATTTTTATCATATGTAGTATCCATCAATTGTTGTTTTATATCTTCACGATCATTAAATGTAAAATCGTCAATTGATCCATTGTTCTTTATAAATAGAGTACCAATGCTTGGATTAGTATTAGGATCATCAGGTTCATCATTTTTTATATAGTCCTTATTTTTATCTAAAACAATCATAACTTCTTTATCAACCCATTTAGCATATATCCTACATACTAAATCATTACCTGATTGTGTAAATGTAAAATTGGATTCAGATATAACTTCACCAGATGAAATTTCTCTTTTCCCAGATTCATCTTTTGTCCATACTTTTAATGTTGAATTTTCAGTCTGCATTATAGGAAGTGTAATTTGATCCCCATCATAATATACTTTTCTGGTAGTTGGATATTTACCAGTCTTATCGTAAAATTCTATAATATAAGACTTAATATCACTATTAGCAGGGAATGAAGATGAAGGTTCTGCATTAAATGACATAACAACTGAAATATTAGTATTAATTGTACCCCAGAAATTACATGCTCCATATGCGATTTTTTGAGTTCCATCTTCAAGATTTTTCTTGCGATCACCATTCACATCTCCAGGAGTTTTTTGTTCACTATATGCATCATTTAATTTAAATGGTGTAACCCCATCATCTGATAAAGTACCAGTATAATCGTATACATCAGCCCATATACGAGCACCACCCCACCATAGTCTCCAACCAGTGCAATATCTTCCAGAAGTAACAAAATAATCATGAACGGCAAACTTATTATTATCTTCAACATTACAGTTATTATTTTCCATTGATGTATTTGAATCAGAATATGCAATATATGTCAAATTGTATGCATTATCTTTAATTCCACTATCTCCTACTGTATGTGGTTCTTCTTCATACTTATATGTTGTATAATTTCCACCATTATTATTATCCACATTCAAAACATTGTAGAAATATAAAATGTTATATCCATCAGCTTTCGCTTGCTTGTTAGGAGCAGTTTTAGCCAAAATTCCAACATAACCATTGTGAGTGCAATTCTTTAATGATCCTCTTTCAGACTCACCTGCAATACCACCAACTTTTACAGATGTTGTAAAGGATTCTGAAGCAATATATCCTTGATTGATACATCCATCAATTTGAGAATCCGTTGCGTATCCAACTATACCGCCAGAATATCCAGTTGAAGCACTATCAGTTAAAATTTCACCATTTTTATGATTGGTATTGATATTGAAACTTGCTTCTTTAGCCTTGCCTGCTATACCACCAGCATAGATACCTATAACTCTAGCATAGTTTGTGCAATTATATACTGATGATAATATATTATCCTTATATCCAGTTCCATTAACTTCTCCTACTATTCCTCCACTAACATTCGCAGAATTATTACCATAATTACCATATGTTGTACAATTTACAATTAAATCGCTATCAGATTTAGCAACAATACCACCTACCGTACCCGCAGTTAAATCACCATTTCTTCTGCAGAATTTTCCGCCATCTTCTAGATTTTTACCAAAAATATTCTTTTGATAATAGTAATTATTTGACAAACCAACTATACCACCAACAGTTGATGCATTACCACTATCAACATATGATTTAATAGCATAATTCTTTTCAGAATTAGAGCATTTAGAATTGGTAATAGCAAACTTCAATTGTCCATTTTCTAAACTACCTTCAGCTTGACCGATCAATCCACCAATTACTTCTGTTGTTCCAAATGAAATATTAGATTCATTAATACAATTATCAAATAATGTATTACGCATATAACCTAACAATCCACCAACTTTTTGAACATTATTAATGGTAATATCTTGATAATTTTCCAACTCGCTCACTTTAGAATTGTATAAATTTTGAGCAATTGTTCCAAATGTGTCAAATCCATATGACGGATTAATATTTAGTTGACCACCATTAGATAAAATTTTTATTCCACTAATTATAATTGATGTGCCACTATCCAAAAGTAGTCCAGATGACTTATTAATTGTAATTGAAGAATTATACTTTAATCTTATATCCTTGATAATTAATTCTGAAGCACCAGAATTAATTACACCACCTAATAATGACATACTTAATGAACTGCTATCAACCGAATTGATTGTTACCGTATATTTTGCGCCATCAATACTTGTACGCCATGGATAAGCATTTCTTCCCAATGGAAGATGATCATCAACAGATATATTATTTCCGAATACAATATTTTTATCTGTACATTCTATACCAAAACGTTTTCTATTAAGTTCTGATAAGTATTTTAAGTTACCAGCATTATAAATAACATACTTACCATCTTTTGTTTCAGGTTCAGTACCTTTTGGGTTAATTGTATAATTAATATTGATATTCTTTCTATTACTAGTAACATTCTCCCAAATTAAATTCTGATCAAATACTTGATCATATGAAACATATGTCTTACCATCATAAGTAACTGAAGTATGAAGATTTGATAAATTAGATAAATAAGTTGTATTAATTAAAATTTGGCCATATCTATCTACATTTAAGTCTTCAGCAGTTACTTTCTTTGTGCCTTCCCTATAAATAACTGTATTTTTACCTTCTGTACTAGATGCAATATCAACACCTGTATAGATCTTATATTGTGAGCCTACTTCTAAATAGCCTACAAATCTACTTGTATCATTATTATTCTTATTTACGATATACTTATCATCAAATACACCCAACTTATTTTTATTAAGTAAATTGGTTATATTACCAGAACCTTTTGCATAACCAATAATTCCACCTTGTTTTCTATTTTCATTAATAGCACCTACGGCACCTTCATTAATTACTTCACAAACATCACTATCTTCAATATATCCAGCTATACCACCAACCGCTTCGCCTACTTCTTCTATACCACTAATATCTTTAGCAATAATAGTTCCACCATTAGTACTATTAACTACAATAGCATCTCTTATATAGCCTGCAATTCCTCCAATATATTTATGACCTATTATAAGTGCTGTATTATCTACTATAGTAGGTGAATCGGCTTTATTAAGTTGTCCATCTATAGTTACTTGAGAATTTTCTTCGCCAATTGCACGACCAGCGATTCCACCAATACTATCCGATGTCGTTTCAATTATTCCATTGTTACTACATTTTTGAATCTTTGTATTAGCCATATTGCTACTTAAGATTACTCCAACAACACCACCAACATTGTTTCTAGATGTAGTAATTTTGCCATTATTAATCAAATTACTAAATACATAATCACCTTTAGTATCATTATCTATAGTTCCAATAACGCCACCGCAACCCATTTTGTTATTTTCAAAATCTTTAGTTGCTATAGAACTTGTTATAGTAGCATTATTAGTTACATTTTCAATACTAGCATCTTTAGCATAACCTACTAGTCCACCAACATAGTAATTACCTAAAATACGAGAATTATCACCAATTTGACCAATGTTACCTTGAGTCTTTTTATTAGAATCATTTATATCTCTTGATGTTATATGAGCAGTTTGATCCAAATACCCAAATAGTCCCATATATGGTGTGTTAACTTCTTGGACTACATCACCTGTTTCATTATTTGAAACTTTGGTATATGCACCAGTAACTGTAATATTGGAGATTGTTTTACCATTAAAGTTAAATGTGCCACTAAAATTATTAGTGCTTGAATAACCTATTGGAGTCCATAATTTTCCACCAAGATCAATATCATTCATTAACACAACAGTTTTATTTTGAATTGAACTATCATTATTATTAACTAAAGTTGCTATGTAAGCCAATTCTTGTGGAGTTGTAACTTTAAACACATTACCTTCAGCAGCCAATTCTTTAGTGTCGTTTACCCAATATTGTAAAGCATTCTTTAATGTTGGGTAATCATTATTAGTTCCTTTTATACGAGTACCCCATGTAAAGTAATCCAAGTCATGATTTTGTAAATATTCAGATGTAATTTTATTATTAAAATATCTACCCATAGAGTTGATATCTCTATAATTAACAGCATATAACGTTCTAGATACTTCAGGTATTTCAGTAACAAACCCACCTATCAAATTAGTTTTTGAACTATCACTAGATTCTGCTCTAGTATAAACATACCCATTATTATAAGAATATGTACCAATGTTACCAGCAATATACATTTGTGTAATATCAGTAGTATTTTGTGATGTAATATTACTACTAATATTACCAATATGAATAAATGCATTAGCAGAAGAATTATCTTTATCTAAAGAATATACATTTGAATTTACATATGCATATCTAATAACGATTTTTTCATTGTTTTTATCATTAATAGTCTTTATACCTATTAAATCACCAACCAAGCCACTTGCTCTGTTACTTGCATAAACATCAGCATTCTCTGTACCAATATATTCAACAACAGAATAAGTTAGTTGTGATTGTGCTTGATTAGTAGAACCTACAATTGCTCTACCAGCAATACTACCTGCTACTGCGAATCCATTTTCGGAAACACTAATAAAGTTACTATCTTTGATAAATAAGTTTTTAGCGAATGATGTAGATTTAACTGTACCAAATATTCCGACATTTCTATTGCTTTCAACAACTGTAGCACCACTTATAGTTTTACCAGTACCTTGTATTGAACCTCTAAATGGATATTCAATACCATGTACACTAGAAGAAGTATATGAGATTTCATCATTTTTATTAGATTCTGGCAATTCAATACCAAAACTTTCATAACCAACTCCTACTGGTGTCCATAATTTACCGTTAAGTTTAATATCTTCTGCCAACCAGAACTCTTTACCTTCAGAGTTTACAACCATACGATTATAATGAGTTCTTACACCGAAATTATATTTATAAGTACTTACTTTAGAAATTCTACTATCAGTATCTGTAGTCTCCGAATAATTAAAGTTAAAGTATTTAGAAGAATTATTGTATTTTTCACTACCTGTAGCCAACTGATAATCAATCGCATTATTTTCTATATAACCTATGTTGGTCATCTTTATCAAGTCAGACATTGAAATTGTACTATTCTTATTGTCTTCAGCATTGTTTTTATCATTAACAATATAAATTTTATTATTATTTTTTACAATACCGGCTAATTCTGTAATCTCATTCTGGCTGGTTTTATTTGCCCAAATATAATCACTAGATATGTCACCATAATAATTGGTTCTGTATGAATCATTATTATCAGCCAATTCATATCTTAACATTGGGATACTATAATTCAACTTTTCTTCAGTAGAATTAATAACTACCCAGTCATTAATCATATCAAAGCCATCATGAGATAATGGATTAGCAGTGTACGAATTGTTTTTACTTGTTAGCGAGCCCAAATCAAATTTACCATTTTTCACAACAACTTTATCGTTACACTTAATACTTCCATTAGCATCTCTAATAACTTCATATGAAATTGCCGAGCCATCATAATAAGTATAGGTTGTGTTATTACCATCTGAAACCACTTTATAAGATGAAATGTAATTATTACCACCATTATCACTATCAGAAGATAATGAAACATTACTATCTTTAGATAGACTCCTAAACATGTATCCTTTATTATCAGAAACTAATTTTGATTTAGCAGTTATGTTTTGTTGATTTATTGACATTGAGTCAATAATACCTGTTTGTATGTTTTCATTAACAATATAAAATTCTGTAGAAGCGCCCGGATTCTTAATAGTAGTTTGATATACAATACCCTTGTTAATATTAATTAATTTAGAATTAATACTAGTATTAATAACCATACCACTATTATTATTTATTAGATAATTACCAGTATTATTATATGTTAAACCATATAACAAACTATGAGAATCAATACTATCTATAGATAATGCACTAATTAAATCACTCTTATTAGGATTAATATAAATTTGTGCGTTAGTTAATTTAATACCACTTATAGACTTTGTAGAGTCAACAATGTATGTCTCATTGGTAATATTTGTATTGATATTAGTGATATTAGAGTCTAAGATTTGTGGGTTTACTTTTGTACCTAATTTTTGTAAATTTATGGCTATGCCATCAGCATGAGCAATATTGATACCTGCAATACTTTCTTCTGTCTTATTTAACCAAGTTAATTGTGGATAAGAGTATTGATTAATAATTGTCCATACTTCTTTATTAATAAATTCATTGTTGAATTTTAAAGATTTGAATGGAATATTTTCCCCACTGAATAATAATTCTTCTGTGCTATATCCATCTCCATAATTATTACCATATGGTACAAAATCTTTATTATATATATTATTATAGAATAATAAGTTTTTAACATTAGATATATAAGCAAGTGGTAAATCTGTGGTAAATCCACCGATAAATCCGCCCTTATTCTCTCTATCAGCATAAGCAAGTTTATTTTCGACAGAATATAGGAATTTACCAATACTATAGTTATTAGATAATTCAACTTTCGAATTAATATTATCTTTATTGAAAGTAATATTACCTACTATTAAACCAGCAAAGTTACTACTTCCAGTAGAGAATATTTTACCTAAATCAATATCGGTAGTAGAGTATGATTTAATAACTTTAACTATATTGTTTTTTACACCATTCAATGTTTGATTAAGATCAATATTACCTACTAATCCACCAACATAATTTATTTTACTACCAGTGCAAGTTCCTGCTATATTACCAGTTGCAACACTTTCAGAAACAATACCATTATATAGTTTACCAATCAAACCACCAACGACATATTCAGTAGGTTTAGGGTTTCCTGTAATATCAATATTAGTTGTAATATTAACACTTGATACTACTTGATTAATCTCGTATGCATCATTAACATTTTGTGCCATAAAGACTTTACCAAATGCTCCACCAATATTGTCATAAACAGAATTAATTGTTTCGCTATTATGGTTTATAGTATAATTACCATCTACATAAACTCTATTAATAGTTTGACAGTTATTTACATTACCTATCGCTCCGCCAATATTGTTAGTACCATTAATAATCTTTGCATTATATGTTATTTTTGAAGATCCAACATAGATATTAGATAATGTACAATTTTCTACATAACCTATCGCTCCACCAATGTTGTTAATCAAATTATCACTATCTCCATTAATAGTAATATCAACTATCTTCCCAAATGCATACAAAGCAGAAACTTGTTTGTTTATAGCATCATCGGATAGGGTTTCACCAACCAATTTACCAATAGCACCACCATAGTTAAATGTTCCTTTATAATTATTAATTACAACAACATCTTTTTCTTCTTTTTCATCACTATTAATAAGTTTATTTATATTCCCGCCATCATTGGTTAACCTTATTTTATTAGCATATCCAGCCAAACTACCAATATTTATGTTATTAATAATTGAATTTATATCATTAGCAAAATCCAATTCAACATTTAATTTAATAGTAACTTCGTTAGAACTAATGTTATTAGCCATACTTGTAGAATCGTTAATTCTACCAGCCAGACCACCAACATCAAACGATTTATTAGAAATATTATTTAAATATTGTTGAAGAATACCACCTTTATCAATATCAATATTTATAATTGGAATAGTATTTATAATTTCACTATTACCGACCTTGCCCCTACTTAATTTTGAGTTAGCAATAATGTACTTACTAGAAGCAGAAGCAGTAATCATACCAGCCAAACCACCATATGCTAAAGTCTTATCTATATTATCTCCCGCTTTACTAATATCACCGATACCTTGAACATTAATTTGAAGTCCATTAATAGTACATGTATTAATGCTACCATTACCACTATAACCAATTAATCCACCTATAGCACCTGCGGTTTTTGAAGTAATTGTTACATTAGAAACATTAACATTTTCTATTTTTGTACCAGCATCACTATATCCTACTAGAGAACCTATAAACAATGGATTGTTATATATATCATTCTCTTTATTTAAATTAGATGAAGAGACATTAATATCTACTTTTTCCAAACCAAAATGATGGAATGAAGCATCTGACGTATATCCTAACAATCCATAATATACTTCATTACCTACTTGGCTTATTTTCAAATTTTTAATTTTAAAGTTATTATATACGCCGTTAGCATCTTTAGAAGAATATAATGATCCTCTAAATGGAGAAGCAACACTACCAATAGGAGTCCATTCTTCATCATTCAAGTCAATATCATTCATCAATACAAATTCGGCATTACGGAAATCAGACATTAATTTTAATTTTTCAACCGTGTCTACTTCAATAACTGTCTTTTCAGGTTTTGCTTCAAGATATGGGAATACTGTTGCATTATCTGCTGCAGTTTCTCTTCTTATACCTGTCCAACGATTAGTTGTCCAAGATTCATAGTTTAATGGCACTGTTATATTGTCATTTTTTCTATCTATTACACCACTCTTATAAATACCATATGTATTAGATTTTATAATAGCATTCTCTTCTTCATCTATTATTGTTAAAGAAGTAATTAACTCTTTATAAGTTCTTGCCGAACTTATATTTTGTCTTCTACTATATCTGTTATATTTATATGTGAATTTTTTACTTCCAGCACTTGCAGTTTCAAATTTTTGCTCGTCATAACCAAAATCACCCGCATTTTTGAAAGAATTATTATTTAATCTTCTATCGTCAGCGAATTGTGCTTTACTTGAATCATCATTACCAGAATATCCATCTTTTGGATCGCCTGTTAATCCTGCAACAACTAATCCAACTTCTGACATTACGTTAGTGATTTCTTCTCCAGACTGATATTTATTAGTTGTATATTGATATTGTGGATAGTAGTTTTCAGCAGCACTTATAATACCGCCCACTGTTAAAGCACTAGAATCCTTAACATAGTACAATAATGTACCAATAAAACCACCAATATATGAATTATCTCCAATTGAAGATTGCGAACTATTTTTACGTACAATATTGGTATCTTCTTTTCTCCAAATATTGATAGCAACAACCTTTCTTAAACTTATTATGCTATTGGTTAATACTCCCCTGCTAGTAGCACCTATGTTGTATAGGTTACTTGAAGGAATTGATGATTTAGACTCACTATATTTAAGATCTACTTGACTACCATTAGAATCAGTCAATTCTGTAGATGTATTAAAGAATAAGTAATCATTCATCTTACCCATAGCAAATCTTGTGGAAGACATGCCACTATCAGTAGGGTCATTAACACTTTCCGATGCAGTCTTTGTTGCCAAACCAATTAACCCACCAGCACTATAATATCCTTTAACACTTGATGTGACATATATGCTTTCATAAGAACCAGATATATCTAGTCCTGTAAATCCACCAGCATACATGCTATTTAAGTTAATAACATTAATGCGACTATATGAATCACTAACTGTACCAGCATTATTAAATCCAATAACACCACCAATATAGTTAGCATTTCTAGCGAACAAATCATTATAGTTAAGTTCACTACTATATATAATAGGATTAGCAGTAGATACTGATACTCCTTTTTTGTATTCAGCATCTATCTTATCTTGTATTGTTTTTGTATGAGCAATATAACTTCTTTGTAATGTACCACGGTTTTCACCAACGATACCACCAGATATTCTAGTACCACGTAATTTAGGAGTTACATCTTCATCTATGATAAATGTTGCATCACTAATTGTTGAAGTATATCCATTAAGTCCTACAACGCCACCAACTATTTCACCATCAATTCTAATATTGCCATGTACTTTCAATTTGCGTGCATTGGCATTGAATAGTGATTGTTTACTTTGAGAGTTTGAGCCACTATCTACATCAAGAATACCTATTACACCACCTGCATAAGAAACTACTCGAACGTTGGTATTTGCAATACCATCATCTTTGACTGGCTCTTGGTCTTTTTTAGTTTGACCAAGTTCAAGTACAGGTATTGCTCTATCATAAATGTTAAATGTTCCCTTATTAGCAACAGGATTCTTTGAACTAAATATATTAGAACTACTAAAGTATGCAGATTGTACATTAACTGTATTGGTAATATTAACTATTTGACTATCACCAATTACTAGTCCTGCTAGTCCACCTACAACATTTTGTCCTTGTATAAATGCAGAATCGCTCTTACCTGTAATATTGATATTAAATACATCTGCATTTTCAATACTACCTGCTAAAGCACCTACATATTTAACTTTACTACCACGCACATCGTCAACTACAAGATTTAAGTTTCTTACTACACCACGCCTTGAAGTCATAGTATCTATAGGTTCAGTAACGATTTGACCAAACAAACCTAGATAATTAATTTCTTCTTGTGCATCATCAGATTCAAAATCTGTATCACATACAACTCTTAACTCATTAATGGTCATACCATTACCATCTAGGTCACCAGAATATTGAGTTGTATAAGTAGTTGCAGTTAAGTCGGTAGAATTAAATGCAATATCAGAGATAAGTCTAACTGCATATGATTTATTTTTAACATCAACAGTCATTTCTTGATTAAAGTACTTATTAAATTCTTCAGCACTCTTAATCAATTTTGGATTGCTAATATCACTACCAATAGGAGAACTCTTATACTCGTATTGATTCTTTTCAGATTGACTAGTACCAGTCCATACTCTTACAGAAATTGTCTTCATATTAGCAGCAACTAGTTCTGGACGTTTAGCAATGTATGAAGAATGCTTCAATTTTTTAGCCAAATCCGTACTTAAATTTAAACTTGGCATAAACCATACTGCTCTAGTTACTTTATCTACACTATTCTTTTCAAAATCTGTATTAAATGCGTAACTTTGGAAAGTATTGTATTCAAATAATTGTGTACTACCTATAGCAGTAGCAGGTTCATCAGTATCCAAGAAATTATCTGGATATTGTCTTTCTAGGTCAGAGTCTTCAACTGCAGAACCTATCTTTAAGTAGTGAGTATCACTATAACCGGTAGGGTTATCATTATTATAAGTAGATTGTTCACTTACACCAGTAAATGGACTAGAACTATAATCATTAGTCTTTACACTACTTAATGAATAACATGAAGAAATTGTACCTTTAGACTTGTTTCTAAATACGAAACCACTTGAGTCAACGCCATTAACCATAATGTTTGCATAACTATTAGATACTACTGCATCGTTTTCAAATACAAACGCACTGGCTTTAGTCTTTGTACTAATTACAGCATTCATTGCTCTTAATGAAACAACATTATCATTAGGTTTATTCTTTGGATCATTACTATGAATATAGTTGTAACCAGCAAAACTACTTTTAATATCTTTTTCTAAACCTGTCTTATCAGGGAAATTAGAAGAATTAATTTGTCCTTCAGGATTATTACCTTCTCCTACTCTACCTTGAACATAAGAGTATTGAATAGCAGAATTAGTAGAATTATTGTAAATTACAAAACCACTTGTTGCTGATTCATTATAGTTTTCAGCAACACGGTTAATAATGTTACCGCCTTTAAAGTAAGAAGAACTTATCTTACCAGCATTCTCTACAACAAAGCCACTTACATATCCAACACCACTTATTGAAATATCATCAATACTTGAGTTAGTTATAGTACCTATACTATCGCCTTCATCCAAGTTTTTAGCAACTAATCCAGCCATATAATGTGTCTGGGTTTCAATTGTTGTAGTTGTTTCAATTCTTACTACTGACAAGTCTCTTGAACTATAATAATTAGTTTTTGTACTTGTTGGTAGAGTTTCTCCAGTAAGTTGAACTCTTTGATTAATTAATTCAGTAGCATTATAAGTTACTTGAACATTGGTAATTAAACCAGCATTTTCAGCGGCTAGAATACCAAATGTAACATTCTTATATGCTCTTGCATCTACATACAAGTCCACATATTTTGAATCATAACTTGCGGATTCGCTAGCAATATGATCAGATGTAGGAGCAATTTCTATAATTAAGTTTTTAATAGTTGTACCAGCATTGATACGACTGAATATACCAATATTGGCTTCTTCAATCAAATCAGCACTTTCATCATATGAATCAAGATTGAAACTCTCCAATTTTAATACATATCCGTTACCGTCTAAACTATTAATTTTTAAATCTGATCTTAATGGTGTCCAATCTTTTAATGTTAAATCATTAACCAAAATATAGTCTACACCATCTTCCATATTTATTAATTCTTCTACAGTACTAATAGGATCTGGAGCATCTTCATCTCTTTCCCTATGGAAGTTAAATGTAAATTCACATATTTCTTCTTTTATAATATAATAAGAAGAATCAGTAGTGTCTATTGTACTATCAGAAGTAATAGGGATTAGTTGAACTTCACCTTTTTTATCTTTAGGGTCTTGACTACCATATGCAAACTTAACAACTGCAGCAAGTCTATCATTACTACCAAATTTAGTATTTTGAACAGTGTACACTGTTTCACCAAAATCACCATCATTTCTTGCACCAATTGTAAATGAATTAGCAATAATCTTATCAGAATTAGACTCATTAGCATCAGGTATTTTAGCATACCTACTATCCCCATCAATTACTGATGTATCTACTGTACGCCAGATATATGGAGATGCCAAAACTTGTCCATTGTTAGTATCTTTATATGTTGCTTTTGAGAATTGGGCTTCAATTTGAGCAATTTTTAATTTAACAGACTCTGCAATTTCGCTATTATATTTAGCCTTGTTTACACGCACAATTAATTTATATGGTTGGTTAAATATACCCATCATATAACCATCAAAGACATTATCAACAGTTATTTCTTCTATTAAGAAATCAGTAATTCGAACATCCACATTAGATGTAAAGATTATTGTTTCACCATTGATTTTCTTTGAAACTTTACCTATCAAGGCAATCTTATATTTTGTTGATGTATTCAAGTTAGTATACAAGTAATATTTATTGTTACGATAAATCACTTCAAAATCAGTCTTGTATGCACCAACTCTGATTTCTTGGTCATTTGAACCATAATAGTACATATAACTTTCATCAAAGTTAACTACACCATCAAAGTTATTGGTTTGTACAGTAATCTCATGTTCGGTACCTCTGGCAACTACGCCACGGGTTTCGCCATCAATGGTAATTGATAATGAAGGTGGTGACTGAACATCAAGTTTAATAGATTTAACTTTAACTGGGTCTACAACGCCATCTTTATATGCTCTAACTGTTAAAGTAAAACTATTGGCTTCAGTAACAAAACTATTAATTAATGTACGAATATAAATATAACCATTATATTTAGTTTCTTTATTTTGATTTATGTATGATTTCTTTTGTAATACTATTCCATTATCAATTCTGATAATATCAGTTAATAATGTCTGGTATGTACCATTATAAATAATACCATAATCAGTTTCTCTAGCATTAGCCAACATTTGTTCTAATTGAACAACAGTATTAGCATCAACACTAGAAGATATTTCTAATCTGTCATATGCAGCATATTCAGGAGAAATATAGGCTTTTAATATACCAACATGTCCTGGAATAATATTGTCATATGCAATTTCGTTTAAGTTAACATTAGTTATCTTATTGTTATTGTCATCGTAAGATACACTAACTTCACTATTTGGATAATGTTTTAATACAATGTCATTAACTGGTTGTGGGTTAACCGCAACTGGTATAACAGCCTTTAAATTATTATCCATATAATCTGTTAAGTCATTAGTTACATAACCATTTTCACTAACTATAATACTATCACTAGTATTAAATTTTGCGACAAAGAATGTAAGATTCTTAACGTAAGATTGAGAGATATTTGATTTACTATCATAATCGATATATATATCAAAATAGTAACTTAAATATCCATTAACTGTTTGTTTAGGAATATTAGTGCAACGAAGTGCAATATCTCCTATAAGTATCTTTTTATCTTTATTATTATCACCGAATGCTTTGCTTACAGGAATTGTACGTTCGATATTATCGCTATCATAATAAGTTAAATACAATTCTTCAAAAGATTTTTCAGTTCTGATATCAATCTTAAATGACATTTCTGTACTTGGATTAATAGTTAATGAACTTACCGAACTATTAAGTGCCCAGTTTACATCACTAAATGTTACATTAAATACCGATACCATATTTCTGTAATTTCTTAAAACAAAATCATTAGAAGTTACATCAACAATGGTAGAAGTACCAATTAACCTATTACCGTCATAAACATTTACATATGGAACTGCTACAAAACTTACATTTTTGAAAGTTTCAGTAGAAGCAAACTTGGCTTCCATAGTAGAAGGCACATCAAAATAATATACCACATTGTCGCCTATAGTTTCTTCTTTTCTTATTTTATCATTAACTGTAATTGCTGTAGATTTACTAATAAAGTCATAATTAGATACACTGTCTTTAGCAAATTTAACTATTGGATTGTTAGATGAGTCAAGTCGTGCAAAGTAATATCTTACACCACCATCCATATTTGACTCTAAACTGAATGTTTTTGTTACATTATTTCCTTTGTATTCATAATTACCATATACATTGGATTTAATAGCAACATTGGAAGGATACTCTAAAGTACTCTTTGGTATTATAATCTCTTTGTTATTAGTAATTGTTGTATTAACACCTGAAGAAGCATATGTTAGTCCAATCTTGTTAATAGTGTTAATTACATTGATAGGAACTACATGAGTTAAATCACTATCATATGCCGAACTAATTGTAAGTGTACTATTACCTGCTCCCCTTGCAACAAATGAATAAGTATTATCATAATTCATTTCTATACTTAAAACATTGGTATTAGAAGAAGTAATCTTTACACTATTACTATTAATAAACGAAGGAACTGTAGAAACTTTTAGAATATCGCTTAAGTTATAACGATTTTTAGACTTAATATCATTAATTAACTTAACTTCATCATCTGGCAATAATCTTACTTTTGTATCAGAACCAAAGTTGATTGATTGTCCATTTTCAGTAGCGACATAGTTTTCGTCTGCTAATTCATAGTAAGAAATAATTGAATATAATTTGTTTTGTTCATTATCATTAAGGCTAGCGATAAATGTTCTTACACCATCTTTAATATGCTCTATATTAATTTGTTTTGGTGGGAAATTAACTAATAAATTAACTCTATAAGAGTAATCATCATTGTTAAGTCTAACTACTCTTGGAATACCAAACAATACTGGAAGACCATTGTTAACTTCAGAATTAATATACCAATGTCTATTGTCAGTTTCTAATTGGTTTTCACGTTGAATATAAGTTAATTTGTTACCATCAGTCTCATCTATTAAACCATCTCCATTTTTATCATTCCCACTTGTTACTATATATGCTGACAAAATAGAGTCAATATTATTTTCTGTAGAATTAAATGAATAAGATATTTGAGATTTTAAGTCGATAGCCTGATTTTGTTTGTCCGATTCATTGGTAATCGCAGTTGCAACTTGATTAACTTTAATCATATCAACCGATACAGTCTCGGTTACTTTTGACTCGCCCAATCTATCATAATACTTAATTTCTACTTGTTTTTCGCCTTCGCCAACATATCCGCTTGCTAATGCATAATTATCTTTTGAAGTAGTATCGTATGATGATTTGGTTGTGTCACTACTATCAGGTTTTGTAGGTATCTGTTTTGTAGTAATATAACCATATTTAGACATTGCCATAAAGTAGGAATTGGTAATGTTGTTATAATAACGATTAATGAATTTGAATTGAGATACATTCTCTTTTTGTGCATCTAATGAAATATCTATGTCTCCATAATATGCAGTTGGATACATAGCCGATAATTGAGATGCTGCATATGAATATATAGTTTTTGCTGATGCGCCACTGATATAATCACCTATTAAGGCGAATGTATTGCTTGCAGATAATGCATCACCCACAATACCACCAGTAGCAGGTGTTGCTTTATTTTCTACCTTATCAATATCATTATTGTATAATGTACCTATGAAACTTGTATTGTTGATTTGAACAATACCTTTTGTTTGACCAACAACTCCACCAAGTCCTGCCAAATGTCCTTGAATATCAACAAATGCTTGAGCATCAGTTACTACACCACTATTAAGTATACCAACAATACCACCAGCGAAATTACGATTATCATTGGTTAAACTCTTTGTATGTGCATCTGAAACTATTATGTCTCCATAATATCCAGTACCATATCCACTAACATTGTATGGAGTAATAGGATCATTATTGTAACTATAAACAGAGTTGTAAGAAATAGGGCTATAAGAAATATAGTTATATACACTAGTGAATACATTAGTAGAACTAGAAGGATTATCACTATTGTAATATATATTTTTTATTCTTAAATCACTATCTACTACTACCAAACCATTATAAGTACCAATTACGCCACCTACACCATTGAATCCAATAATTGCTGTTTTGTATTCATCATCAATAGTATTAAGTTTTAACATTTGTACTTGGTTATTAAGTATTAAGTTAGTACCAACTAGTGATAATGATTTTGCTAGTCCACTAGTTATAGATTGTGAATAATATGATTGAGTAAATCCATTACCCTTATCATTTCCTAAACGGAAATCATATTCGGTAGATACAAGACTGCTCTTACCTAGAATTAAATCATGGTAAGTAATACGTATAATTGCAAATGTAGCATTATCATCATGTTCACCGATCGCATTAACATAATCATCAACATTGTTAGTATCAATTGAAAGACTATTAAGTAATTGTCTAATTTCTGACTTGGTTAAACTTAATGTTTCAAAATTCTCTAAATAGATTTTAAAGTTCTTATTAAAATCAACAAAATTTTCTTGGAATTTAGCATTTTCTTCTGAAGTAGAATTACCAATACCATTAACAAAATGATATTTAGTTGTATCATCTGGATTGCTTACGATATGTACAATACCAGTTTCTGATTTACCAACTATACCACCAATATTAGTGAAACCACGTAATAATGGGAATGATACATTGTCTTTAACAACACCAGTATTATAACCTACTATACCACCGACATTGGACATATAGTATTCTTCTTGTCTATCCTTGTAGTCACCAATAATATCTGCTTTTGCAGTAACACCTGCAACAATACCAGCATTAAATCCAACTACACCACCAAAGGAAGCATACATACTATTAATCTTTTGTTCTTCTGGTAAACTTGAGTTAATAGATGTAATAACATGAGTAGAATTAGTCAAAGTTTCATTGTCATTAGCATTATGAATATATGCTCTATTATTAAATCCTACCATACCACCAATATAAGCGATATTATTAGATTTAACAGAAACGTTAATCAATGCTGTAGATGTTACATCAAACATTTGTGATGCAGCATCGCTATTGTTCTCACCACAGTAACGATAAGATCTAACTGCTCTTTCTTGAAGTTTTTGAATTTCGTTACTGGTTATTCTATAATTAGAAGTTGTATCAATTGCTTTGTAGTCTAGGCCATTAGTTGTGTTACGGCCTTCGCCATTAATTTTCATTGAAGTATTAAGTGAATATCTTGATGTGTTATTTAAGAAACCAACAACACCACCAACAAAATAGAATGAATTTTCGCTAGTGTCAGTACTACCTGTAATGAAGATACCATTATTAGGTTCTTCTTTACTTGAATTTACATAGTAATCACCAGTAATATTGGCTATACCACTACCATCGTTAACTACAACATTTTCAATTGTACCTTCACTATAACCTGCTAATGCACCTGCGAAAATATTAACCTGACGAGTAATATTAGCCTTAATCTTAAAGTTGTTAATTGTTAGTCTTTCAATTACAGCATTTTCACCTAAATATGCAAATAATCCAAAGTAATCAATGTTATCGTTATGAATTCTTAAATTGTTAATTGAGTAATCTGCTGCAAAGATTAAAGTATCATTTTCAACTTCTTCATAATGTCCACTTAAATAGCCTGTAAACTTGTTAACAATACCATTAACATAACCTATAGGCATCCAGTCATCAGTTAACATTATGTTATTTCTTAAAACATAATAAGAGTTAAGTGAACTATTAATACGTTTTAAATCTTCAACAGTGTAAATATTGTAAGCGGTTGCTTTAGTTTTACCATCATTTACTTTAATTTTTATCTCTTTGTAAGAAGTATAACTACCCATATTGTCTACATTGTCTAAAGCATAGACTTTAATGATAGCCATATTGTCAGTCATTAATTGTGAATTAATTGTGATATTAATCTTTCGATTAGTGTTATCAACATTAACAGTTAAAGCAGGATCAGAACACTCTGCTGCCAAATTCTTATTAAGAGCATTTTTAGGTAAGATATCAAAATCCACTACTTTTACTTGTGCTTCTGGATTATTGTATTGACCATTAGCATAATTTAAGTCACGTTCATCATATTCGATTAATGAATAACCCGAACGAATAACTTTATGAGTTGTCTTCTTTCCACATACTGGACAAGTTAATTCAACTTGTGGTTGTGAGAAATCTGCATCTTCAGTAATTGAACTTCTTTCAACTTTATGTCCGCAAGTAATACATTGTAGGACATCTTCATTGGATATAGAAGCAATATTAGTGAAGATATAGTCACTTACCTTAACAACTTTATTAACGACAAATCTTACCGAAGTCTCTTTTGGAGCACTTATTTGAACACCATCTTCATTAACAAAAGATTGTTCAACTTTTGCAATAAGTCTAAATGTTAAATAGTCTTTATTTGTAGCACTATTAAAGTAACATTCAACTTCAGCAGATGCTAAATCAATAATTCTTACAATAATTGTATATTCCGAATTGCTATACTGGATAACTGTAGCACCTTGAGATTTATCATATTCGTAGAATTCTCCGTCCCAGTTAGATATAGATGTTTGTGGTTCTAGTGTTTCGCCATAGTTGTCCACACATTTCCATTTCATCTTTGTATATGAAGCATTAATTGGAGAAGAATACAATTTAATTGTGTATTTACCATAAGCATTCTCTTCTTGAGTACTAATTAATCCCGAACGGTCATATAATGTGGTTACTTCTGGATTGTTTGAACTAAAATCAGACAATGGAATAGTTACATTAATTTCAACCAAGAAATATAAAGTCTTGTTTTTCTCGCCGAATTCATTATAACCAGTAATCATAACTTCAATTGTAGATTTACCAGCAATATTTTGAGTTTCAATAGAACGATAATTAGGAACTTTAACTACTCTAGAATCTGTTGTACTAATAATATGTTCAAGTCCGGTTTTGTCTAAATCATTATAAACTTTATTGTTGATTATAAATGTTACTGGAATATTTAATCCATTTCTTACAGTTATTGATGGGATTTGTCCATTTTTCTCTTCACTACCCTGAAGTTCAACACCTGCGATTTTTACACGGCTATTTTCTGTATTTAAACTTTCAAATAATGTAACTGTAAATACTAATTCACTACCATTCTCGGCAGTAACTTTTACTGTACATACACCAATGTCGCCAAGTGGAGATAAGTTAATTGCTGTACTTGATTGAGTATAAGTTAATAATTTACTTGCATCAACATCTCCATCTTTAACAAGTTCAACTTTTAATGTGCCAAAAGCACTTTGTTGTATACCATCAATTTTTAAAGGTCTTGATGTGTCTTTTTTAGTAACATCTAGAGCAAGTGATGGCTCGGTAGTACTTAATTCAAGTGTTTTGGTGTCAATATTAATAGGTATTTCTTTATACACTTTTGAATAAGAAACACTAGTTACAGTAAGTTTAATTGTGGTAGTAGGTGGTGTAGCAAATGTATGTGCTAGATAGTAGTCCATATTACTATCAATTGGAGTATTAAATGGAATAGCATTATGGAATCTGTCATACAATTGAATATTATTAGCACCACTACTTAATGAAAGAACAACATCTTGGTTATTCATGATACCAGTTTCGTTAACAACATTGATTCTAAAACGAGTACCAAATACACCAGAGTTTTCATTATAGTTAGCATATAGTCTTATTTCTTCTAATGCTTTATTATCTGTACCATTGGTAATATTAATTTCTGTAGGGAATGATTCGCATCTAATATTTAAAGTAATTGTCTGTCTAAATGGTTCATAACCTGGGAAATCAGCACGTTCGATTATAAATGTAATTTGGGTTTTACCTTTGCCAATTGCTTTAATATCAAAAGAATTTAGTTTATTAAGTGTTTTGTCTATCTGAACAATATTATTAATTACATTATCGTCATCTACAATAGTACCATCATCTTTCAATCCTTTAACTGTTACTTTGTAGTTGTTATTTTCGCTAGCGTTATTGTTAAAGTTGAAATATATAGTTTTTGAATATGAATCAGCAGCATTGGTTGCCATGATTAAATCAAATTCGCCATCGCTGTTTTTGTCCAATGCTATATCATCATCTGACATATCAGGAGTACGATTATCGTACATTAATGTAATATTATTTTTAGGAACTATGGTTACAACTTTTGCATTAACAAATGAAGTAGTCAATTCTGGGTTAACGGTAGATTTGGCTCTGATTTGAAAACTTGATAAAGTAACATCGTTAGGAACAGTTAAGTATTGCCCTTCAGTAACTACTTTAATTAATTCGTTAGGTTGGTCACCATTACTTAATTCAAGTTGAATACCATTTTGGTTAGTGCCACTAGGATTGAAAGTGATAAATTTAGAAATATCAGTTTTTTCACCTTTTAGCACTGGGATTGTTTCTTGATTAAAAGATAAAGATGTGATAGGTCTGGTTACTCTAACGTTAACTTCTTTACTTAAATTACCTTCTTTAGTCATAACGGTAATAGTAATAGGTCCACCTTGACGTGTTGCTTTAAAGTAAGCAGTACTTACACCATTTTTAACCTGTGGCTTATCGTCCACTACTTCAATAAAGTTGTTAACAGGCATGGAAAAAGACACTGCACCATCATACCCTTTTGGCATCTTTGAAACGGAAGCAGTGATAGAGAAGACATTTTCTTCTACATTGTCTGATAAGACAACTTCAATGTCTGTATTATCAACATCTAATTTAAGTCCTTTGTACTTATCCTTACTACAGCCAGTAAATATTGCAACTGTACTTATAAGAATTAAAGTAAACACAATCAATTTTTTTCGTATGTAACCCATGGTTTTCATCCTTAAAATTTAATATAGTTTTTGTTAATTTTTATCTTTTAATGCAATTATATTAAATATATAATTATATATAATATAATTACTCCTAGCAATATTATATATTTTATATCTACTATTAGTCAAATATAATACTATAATAATCCTAAATATTGCGGATTTTTTAAATAAAATTTTTTATCAATTTTAATATAAAAATACAACAAAATTGTTAACATTTTTATTTATATCAACATAAAAAATAGTCAAAAAACACTTAAATTTTTTAACAACAACAATACAAATTTTTTAAAAAAATAAGTAAAATTTAACATTAAAAATAGCATAAAAATACAACAAAAAATCAATAAAATTTTAATAAAAATAATATGTGTATTCGTATTATTTTTAGTTAATAAAACACACTCTTTCAATGCGGGGAAAAAGAATAAAAACACAAATAAAAATCAGTAAAATAATGCTTAAACAGCATATAATTTTACTTAAAAATAGTGTGATTTTTAACAGTATAATTTTTATTAAATATTTTTGATTTTAATTAAATATTTTAGTATTTAACAATATTAATAGAAGCAATAAAAAAGTGCGTAAAATACGCACTTTTTTATTGCTAAATTTTAAAAATCGTACCGCTCCAGTAAGTTGCAGGGAACTTTCCAAAAGTACCACCAGCATCATAATTTTGAGTGTCTGATTTATATTCTTTTGCATCAAAATAACTATTACCAAAATCAATACTCATACCTGGATATGCAGTCATCTTTAATGCATTATAATAATCACCATATTTATCATGTTTGTAGTATTTATACAAACCATAATAATAGTAATCATCTTTTGCCATTTCTACTTTTTTAGCATACGATGAATCCCATTTTGATAACTCGCCTAAATATTGCAAAGCGTCAATATTTTTTGATGCGGCATCATTAGTATATTCATTTAAGTCGGAATCAAAACCATTAATCTCATTATAAATGCTAGAATCATATTTATAATAATTAACATCACCATACAAAAGTGCTTGAGAAGTTGTATTACCATACAATTTTAGTTTTCTAACACCTTTTTTAATTTCTCTTGCAACAGTATTAGTATCTCTTTTAAATGCCACATATACTGTTGAACTAGTGATTCGAAGCCTATAAATTCGATATTCATCTATTAAATTATTAAATTGAGAACTGCTACTTGAGTATGTAGAAGTTACATTTGTACCATATTTAGCACCAGTAATAAATCCAAATAATGGTTTAAATGCATTTTTACCTGCAATTTTTGTATTAGACCCCAATTTAGTTTCTATGCCACCATATTCAATTGCAACCGCATTATCAATTTCACTACATTCTAGAATATTACTTGCACCTCTACCACCAAGACCAAAGTATGAATTAAAGTCATTATTAGTCCAACCGTGATTTGCATTGGAAATACCCATTCTTAAAGAGTCACCCATATAACCAGTATCTTGGTCTATATCATCATTACTTAAATAATTAAATGTAGTCGATGCTACGTAACAATTATAAATTGTACCTTGCGTACTTAATCCAGCAATACCACCAAATAGTCTATCTCCATTAATAGTTGAGCCATTAACTTCTACATTCCTAATAGCACCGGTATTAATACCCGCAACACCGCCAACAGCAGTATTGAAATTATTAGTATTTTCCCCTATATTTGCACTAATATAAGATCTTATAGAGCCATACCCTTGAATTGTACCTTTATTAAGTCCAACGACACCACCTAGAACAAAACGTCCATTAATCTTAACACTTTTAGCCGAACTACTCCAATTATAATTTCTATCTGTAATAGAAATAATTGTATTTGCTTCGGCTATACCAGCAATACCACCTACACCATTATCACCTGTAAGTTCAACACCATTTATTGTGCAGTTTTGCATAGTTCCGCCACTTAATAATCCAACAATACCACCAATAGCCGTATCAGCATTTAGTAATTTGTCTTTTACGCTATCTAATGTGTTGGAGTTTACTTTTGTTTCACCATTAGCAATAGAATCATATAATAATCTATTAGTATCTGAAATATATTTTGCAGTGATTTTTGTTTGATTACCAACTCTAATTTTTTCTATTTTGCTATTATCTAAACTGTTACCTACCAAACCACCGACATGTCTTTGACCATTGATAGTAACATCATTGATGTTATAGAAAATACCATCACCAATAATATTTCCATTTTTCATCTTACCAACCATACCGCCGACATCTTCACTACCTGTAATAGTAGAATCTCTAACAATAGAGTAATTGATGTCTTTATTGTTTACACCTACTATTCCACCTACATTATTAGTATTTTTAGTTTCAATAGTAACGTTATCAACTATAACATTATTGATTATTCCATTATTTTGACCTGCTAAAGCACCTGTTTGTACATTGTTGGTATCAAATTTTAATACAAAATCGTAAAGTTTTAAGTTAGATACTGTAGAAGCAGATTCAATAATTGCAAACAAACCTACACTAGCATTTTGGTTAGCACTAGTAATAGATAAATTTCTAATAATATGGTTCAAACCATTAAAGTTTTTCTTTAATGCAAAGTATGAATTGTAGTTTTTAGTTGTATTGTTTATTTCTCCATTGAAATTGATTTTACTCATATCAATGTTAGTTAACAATATAAATCCTTTAAATGATGAATTATCTTGATACGACGATAAAGCATTTAATTGTCCAGCATGAATAATTGGGAAATATCTCTTTTCAACTTCTACACCACTTAATTGTGACAAAATAGGAGAATAATCAGATCCATCAAAGTTAAGTAAAGTAATTACTTTATCTGCAGAATTAATAGTTGCATAACCAAAGTTATAGAACTCATCTTCATTAGAATTAACATCATATTTCCAACTACTTGGTACAAATGTGGTAGCCAAAGCATATTTAAAGAATGTTCTAACAGAATCCGATGATTCTAACATAGTTTGTGTTTTAACAAATCTAATACCTGCACCATCATTAGAAGTTTTTACATCTTTTGAATCTAAATAGTCAACCTTATCGTTCTTAATACTCATGGCTTCGCCATCATAATAACATTTACGTATAGTGCCATCATTATTAGAAGCGAATACCGAACCCACATTAGCATTAATCTTACCAGCATAATAAGATGTCTCGATAACACCTTGGTTATCAACTACAAAACCTGAAATAATATTAGCATTTCTTAAGAAAACTAAATCGCTTGAACTATTGATAATACTCATAGTTGAATAACAATCTTTTATAAATCCATCTGCAAAGTTGTTATTAACAAATCCACTTAATTGATTATTACCGCCAGAAGCAAAATTAACACTATTTGCTACTATAAGTATAGTACTACCGCTTTGTACGATATTACCATGGTTGTTATATACGAATGCTGAAACTGAATCACTAAATGTTACAGAAGTTGTATTAATAATGTTGTATGTAATACAGTTAACTATATTGCCATAGTTATTCTCTATTATCGCATATTTATTATTTGAATTAGTGTAATCAAACAATACTTTGATATTAGAGATAAATCCATAGTTAGTAGATAGATTATCTAATTTAACAGTAGGAAGATTATTTCTATTATTAGTAGTAATTAATCCATTAAATGAACCATCAGAATCAATCTTAATAGTCTTTTCGTTAATTACATCGTTATTAAAGATATAGAAGTAATTAGGATTTAATATATAAGTATTAATATTAGATTTAGCAGTATTGAAATATATAGGATTTAGTTTAGAACCAACGCCTACACTACCATATTCATTATTATTACTTTCATTATTGTCATTACCGTTAGTTTCAATCAAATCATAAATCACTTTATTTATATCGATCTCTTCAACTTCACTATTGTTATCATTTTTAAATACAGTAGGCAAATTAGTACTATATTTTGAACCATCTGATTTTGATTTAGTAGCAAATTGCACATCTAATGTTCCACTATCACAAACAAAGTATTTAGATAGTTTCTTATTAAGAACAGGTACTAATTGTGCATAAGGTATTCCACCAGATTGGGTCGTAGTATCGTTGTTTGCGATTACTACAGCACCATTAGATTGCGCACTATTGTTAGTAAAGTTAGAGTAAGGCATAAATTCTAGGACAAAATATACATTACGTGCTTGTGTATTAGCATAAGCAATACCATTAATACCCTTATTATCTTGGTTTTTAACACCCAACTGTACTGTTTTGTCTGTAGTATACAATAGTCTTGCTAAAGTATAACCACCTTCATAATTACTACCATCTCCTTCCATTTTACCAGCGACACCACCTACCAATCTATTCTGATCAGCACTAGGTTTAGCATCTACATACTCTTTTGCACCAGTTTTCATAGCAATAATATTTATATCAGCAAAGTTGATGAATTTAGTTAATATTAATGAATTTTGACTTGAATTTGTTTCGGAAGTACCCATAATTCCACCAATATTATATGATGATGGGTCACTTTCTTTTAATTGTATTTCTCCAACATTATAAATGGCTTCATACTTACCACCCATAGCACGGCCTACAATACCACCTATATATTTATTGGATTTTTTATTGTTATCAATATTAATTGCACCGATATTATATACTTTAAACAAACCACTTGAATCAGAATTGTTAGTTAGTTGTCCTACAACGCCGCCCACAATGATATTAGATAAACTACTTTCATTGACTGTATCACTATTGTAAGTAACCTTAATAGGTAATGCGTTAGAAGAAACTAATTTACTATTTCTATTGCCACCTATAATTGTATTAATACCACTACCAACAATACCACCTATGGTATAAGTATTGGCTTTATCTCCGATGTTTTTAATATTTACTTTCATTGAAGTTGTGGTACTTATTATAGAACGATTGGTTTCTACTACTTTATTATTATCTTTAGTAGTTTCTTCGTTATATACATATTCATTAACATTAATATCTTGTAGGTTACTGTTAATTGCACGTCCAACTGCGCCACCTATATTAGCACTATAATTTTCACTAACAGTTGTAGAACCAAATTCAATATTACCACCAACATATACAGTAGATAATTGGCTATTATTCATATTACCAATCATACCGCCATAATTAATACTTGCAGAAGTATTGGCAGATGCATTGCTATAAACAACAATAATATTGTTAATATCTTGTTTATTTAATTGTTCAACATTAATATTTTCAATTGTAGAACCAGAAGTACTACCAAACAATGAACCAATATTAATTTCTGTATTTATTGTATCACTAACAACAATCTTTTTATTATTGCCAGTATTAGCCACAATGTTTATTCCATTACCAGTAGTACGTATAGACTCACCTACAAATCCACCAATATTAAGTTTGGCAATATTAGAAGATATTGAACCTGTAGTCTTATTATTAAGAATAATATTACCAGCAAGATCAGTGGTATCCAAAACAACATTGTTAATAGATGTATCAACACTTCTTCCGAATGCTAATCCCATACTCATCAAATTAATTTTATGAGATATTGTATTATCACCTTTATTAATAATCTTTATTGTAGAATTGTTAAACGAACATGTATCTACAATATTAGCAATAAATCCATAATAATCTACAGTATCTATTTCAAGATCTTCTTCTATAGTTATCTCAAAATCAATATTACTAAATGAAGCATTCTTTAATGATTTAAATATACTACTATCAAAAGTATTTACTTTGAATTTAAGAGTACTATTCTTATTATCTTTTTGAATACCAATCATAGTACCTTCAAATGGTTTAACTAATTGGCTAGATATATTGATAGTATTATTATTTGCACCATCTATTAAGAAGAATTGGTTACGAGTTGAAGTTTGTTTAATTATTTTTTCATCATACTCACCATCTGTAGTTATAGTTACAAAGTTAGAGAATATACCAATAATGTATTCTGGGAAATCTTCATTTATACGCCAAATCTTACTACCAGAAGCAGGATCTACTTTGTCTAAAGTTAAAGTATCCCAAATATACATATTAAATAATGATTTATTAGAATTTTTACCTAGTATTGTAGATAATTTTAATTGATCACCTACATATGTACTAGCATTCCTTAACTTTGCATCATAATATGGCGTGTAATTATCAACAGTTGTTTCTAGAGTCTGTCCATCAAAACTTGGAGTATAGTAGTGATTAGAATCATTAGTATCATCATAATTTACAATTGCTTTCTTATCATGTGAATCATAACCGACATAATAAATATTGTTCTTTAATATATTAGCATCATTGAATGTAGTAGAAATAACTGTACTAAAGTTAAATTTAACATTAGAAGGTTTATTGTAGTCTTTAAAAGCAGACTCTGATAATCCAATTAATTGTGTCCTACGTCCAAGAGTTACTGCACCCTTTCCTTCAAATTTAACACCATTATCATCATATTCACCTGATACATAGTTAGTGCCATCTTGTTGTTTGTTTACATAGCCAATCAATGAACCTGCGTAAGCCTTAATGGTATCAGAAGATGAATATGTAATATCCATATCAGTAGCACCAGTTTTTAAAGTATTACCTATTTCTGGGAAAGTTACTTTAAATGACTGATCTGATAGTTTACCACTTAATGATTGCCACAAGTTATTGCTTACTATGCTCTTAACATCACTTGTCCATTGGTTAAGTGCAAAAGCATAGTCTAATTGTAAAAGTCCATCTTGAGTGTATAGGTTATCATTAGTGATTCCTTTATTATATAAACCTATTAAACCACCAATATAACTAGAAGCATAAACACTTGCTGTAGTATACACATGACCGAAGAAGTTAGCCCCTGCAGATACACCTACTATGCCACCTGCAGATTTTGCTCTAGCATTAATTACATTAACTCTAGAATAACTATCAACGATTATACTACCTACAAAAGTACCTGAATTGATTTCATAGTAAGTTAATTTATCGCCAGTCAATATTGGCATTACACCACTATATCCAGCAATACCACCAATACCAGTAGCAATTGTATCGCCGAATAAATTATCTTTTTCGCCCGTAGCCTTTTTACCAGTATTAAAGTTGCTATCAACTTCTTTTTGAATCTCGGAAATATATTCAACATACACTTGTTCAAGCATACCATAGTTTTCACCAACTATACCACCTGCATAGTTGTATCCCCTAATTTCTTGAACAAATGCTGGGTCAGATACTTCGCCATCGCCCAATATTTCGCCAATTAAATATTTACTACTCTTTATATGGGTATTTTCATCTACCAAGCCAAATAATCCACCCGCATGATCAGCAGCGATATATCCACCATTTTGAACTGTTAAACGATATATCTTACTTTCACTTGGTTTTGTTTGGCTCTTCCTAATATTTTCAGTCGCTGAATTATTATCATCTATGACTCTATAAGTAGTATCAGTATTTGATAATAAAGTACTAGGCATATTAGAACGGTTGTTACCATTAATAATACCTGCGATAGAACCAGCATAAGACATTTTTCTTAAATTAGCCACTGTATTAGTTTTATCTAGAGCATAAGAATTATAGTAAATATAGTTATTATCACCATTTTTAAGAATAGCATCTGTATCCAATGTGGTTACATCAGTTACATTACCTGTAGAACTACTAAATGTAGCAACAACACTTACATTATCAGTAGTAATATCAACTATATTGTTGGAGTTATCTGTATTTATAATTAAACCAGCAAGTCCACCAACAATATTTTGTCCTCTGACATAAACACCACTTTCTCCACTTAATTTAATGTTAATTAAAGCAGTGTCATATATAGAACCAGCCAAAGTACCAACTTTTACTGCTTGTGCAGAGTCAACACCAGTTATTTCTATATTAATATTCATAATTGATGTTTTTACAGTTGTATTAGTTGCACTATTTTTAGTTAATTCATTCTTTTGGTCTGAAGTTAAACCAATTTGGTTAAACAATCCATAGTTTTCATGAATTGTAGATTGATTTTGGTCAACCAATCTTAATCCAGATATAGTCATACCATTACCATCTAATCTTCCTGCAAATACTATATCATTAATATGTTTACCATCAACAACAAGGTTGTTAAGAATAATTTGACTGAAATCCAAATTGTTAATAATTCTTACATAGTGTGGCATATTAGCAGACACTGAAGAACTTTGACTATTGGATTCACTTGTAATACCGAATACATAAGCACTAGTATTATTACCCAAGTTAACTCTTCTAGAATTGTTAATTATAAATGTAACAAACTCTGTAGCATTATTAACAAGCAATGGGTTAATATCAGAACCATAGTACTCGTTGTTATCATATTCATAATCATATCTAGCCTGATTAGTATCAGCATCAACTACTGTGTCAACCAATACTCTATGTGAGAAAGTATCTACAGATGAAGCAGAAACTAGTCTTGGTCCATAGTTAAAGTTGTCATTATCTATTAACCATACATTATTAACATCTTGTCCTGCAGCAAAATTAAATCCGTTAAATGAGCCAGTGTCTCTAAATGGATTGTTATTATTAGCAGATTCGGCAGTAGATGCCTTACCAGATAGTCCTATTGCAGGTTCAAGTTCATTAGCAACTTCACCTTCATATACCAAGTAGAAACATGATAGATATGTGCCATTGTTGTTGTATTCACTGTCATCATCAATACCTGTAAATGCACCGTGAGCCCAACTATTATTAGAATTTTTAGCAGTAGAATATGCATTAGTGATACTACCATCATTATTATATACGAATCCACCACTACCACCGCTATTGGTTGTAATATAGATGTTAGAGTATGCATTACTGATTTTTCCGCTATTTTGATATACAAATCCACCAATAAAGCCTTTACCTTCTAACGATACTTCTTGTGAAGCCCTATAATTTTCAACTCTAATACCTTCTACCATACTATTAAATATGTTACCAGATTCGGAGTTGTCTACTACAAAGCCCGCAGTATTAGTACCTTCAAATATTACGCCAGTGTTAATTACACCAACACCTAATGCATAGCAGTTAGCCACGATACCATTATTGGTATTAACGAATGCACTAATATTCTTACCACCTATTAATGTAAATGGATAAGTGGTTAAAGTAGTATATTTTTCTTTTACATTACTATGACGTTCTTCACTAGTACCAATATCGTCATAATTAACAGCGTTTAGTCCTACATATGAGTTAGAGATAGTACCATTATTAATACCTACCAATCCACCAACTCTAGCATCTACTAAACTACCATCTATATAACCTGTTGTGCTTGCAATTAATAAGTTATTACCATCAATACGACTAGAACCATTAGTCGAAACACTCTTGGTACTAATTATTTTAGCATTAGTAATTGAACCATTATTTTCACCAGCAAGTATACCAAAGGTAAATGATGTTACACCCATTAAATCAATATCTGGTGTAGATGCTTCTGGATCTTGACGCAACATTGCTCTTGCTTGTGAAGATTTAATCAACATATCAGATATGTCAATTGTAATATTTTTTATAACTGTATTTTCCGATACTGTTTCAAACAAACCAATATTAGTTACATTGCCTGCTTTATACTTATCGGTATTAAAGCCCTTAATAGTAATGTAATGTCCATTACCATCTAACGAACTAAAGTTAGCACTGAATGGGTAGTAATTATCAAGAACAATATCATTAACCAAGATATAGTGTCCTTCGGTTACCGCACCTATTTCATTGTTAGTTCCATCAGTATTTAATCCACCCAAAGCCATAAATTCTTCTACAGTTTCTATTGGATTAGGGTGATCATAAGTAGAGTTATCTTTAATAACTAATACAAAATCAAATGTTAACTCATAAATGTCATATCCATAATTTATATTTGTATATAAACTAGGAACACCTTTGTTATCGTAATAATACTTTAATCTATAACTGATTACATCAGTATTACTTACTTTTTTAGTTTTTATTGCAAAATAATGGGTATTATTAAAGTCTGACATTGTCAAACTAGCAAACTGGAAGTTGGTATAAGTTGTGTTTCTAAACATAGACTCATACTCGTTATTGCTATTTAATCTCCACCAGTTGTTAATATAATCCCCACTACCATATGGTATAGTAATACCACTTGCTTCGTTTTCAAATGCACCTATCAAAGTATTAGCATAGGTGTTTTTACTGTCTTTTACAGTATCCAATATAACTTTTAATGGGTGAGTTGTACCGCTTAATGCTTCGTACTCATATCTACCATCAATATAAGTTGTACCTTCAACTCTTATGCCAGTAATTAAATATTCAACAATATATAATTTTATCGAACTTGTAACATTCTCTAATATATTATTTATTGTTTTTGATGCTGTTGCATTTACAATTACTGTATCACCTGCAGTAGCACCTACATTAATATTTAAGTACCATTTGCCAGTAGTTACATCTTTATAAACTTCAACATTTTTAGCATCATTATTTGCTGTGCTAGCAGATAATACAATGTCACCTTCAAAGTTAACTGCATTTACTTCAAGTTCGACTGTACTACCCTTTGCAACAATACCTTCACTCTTACCATCAACTGTTATCGATACACTTGGTAGTGGTTGAGCCTTTAGAGTAATAATATCGCTTCTTATCTCTGTTTCTTCCTTACGGCCAGTAACAGGGTTTGTATATGTCTTATATGAAGTAGCCCTAAATGTAATTGGTTGATTTTCTTGAACATTGCTATTCAAAGTAACCAATACATAATACCAGTTATTATAGTAAATTTGTGAACCATCAATAATCATACTTTGGTTCTTTAATTTAAGTCCTTTAAATCCTGGTAAATATTCTGGTTGTTCAATTATTGTTTGATAACCAGTAATATAGTTAGTTTCATTACCTGAAACCACTGCCAACTGTTGAGCAAATGCAACCATTGGCCCCATATCATCATCTACTGTTAGAGTAATATAGTCTGCATTACTAAAGTTAGGAGTAAGTTCAAGTTTAAGTAATCCAGATCTAGCAGGAACAATATATTCAGATTTTTCTTCTTGTGGATAAAAACCACCTTCCATTGTTTCTGCACTAGCATAGTATGACATTTTAACTTCATTTACATTACGTGGGATAATCTTTATATCAAATGTAGATAGAAGATCTGTATTACTATATGGATAAAATTCAATACGATAATTAACATCGTTAAGGTTGTAAGTAACCCCACCTGTACGATTACGATATTTTTCAGCGTTAAATGAAATTCTAATCTTTTGAATTAATTTAACTTTCAATACATTATCAGTTTCTTCTATTTTCTCTTCAAGTAATTCTATATTAAGTAAACTATTATTAGTACCAGTACCGGTCATATCAAGAGTAAATGAACCATTAGATCTGTTAGTAATAGTATCAATAACTCTAGCATATACCACTTCGTCTACTTCGTAAGACTCTCCTATTTTTGTAAAACTACTTGTTATTGTAGTAATAGTTAAATCCAAAGTAGATACTGGGTCTAGATTAGCAAATGCTTTATCTATAGTAATACTTTCAGCACGTGGAATAATGTTAAATTTATAGAATTTCTTTAATTTTTCTAGAACTATACAATTATTAATTTTCTTACCACTAGAAGCAGTTTCGGTAAGTGTTGTACCGAATCCAGCATCTTCACTCTTTATAAATGGTGTGATAGAGAATTCGAATATACCATTATAGTTGCCTCTAAAGTTAAATTCGCCAAAACTGTTATATAGGTAAGTTACACCTTTTTCAAGTTGAACATTATTAACTAAAGCCTGACCTTCGCCTTCGTCTGATACTTCTAATATAAAACCAACAGAAGTATTCTTAACATAAGTATTGTTAAAATCAATTAAATCTGCACTATCTTCATTAATTGTGTCAGTCCAATACTGATATGTAGTGTCAATAATATGAGATATTGCACTTTCATCAGATGGCTTTTCGTTATAACTAATTACTTTATTCTCATTAACTGATAAGTTTTTGGATTGATATAAGTTAAAGTCACTTATACCCGACACAACCAAGATATTAATACTCTTGGTAATAGATGAATCAAGTTTGCTAGAAACTTTTAATACTGTAGTACCAGTACCCACTGTTCTAATAGTATTAGAGTTAACAATCTCCAACACACTACGATTAGAACTTGTTATATTGATACCTTTATCATATATTGCAGATAAACCATATTTAGAAATATCAGCAATATCCAAATCAAAACTAATAGGAACTAATGGATAGATATAAGAGTCAATAGTAGTTAAACCAGCATCGTCAACTGACATATTATACAAATCACTATCGGTATATGAAGTAACTAATCTGTATTTATTTAAGTTGCCATATACTCTATTAGTATTGGTTGTTAATTCATTGTAGAATAGTACTAAATTTTCGCCATCTTTAACGAATGACAAGTTATTAAATGCTAATGCCTTATATTTTTCATCAAGAATATTAATTGTAATATTGGTTGGCAAAATCTTAAATAACAATTTAGTATGACTATCAACATCAAATAGTACAGGTAAATTATTATTAATACCTTCACAAATAATCCAAGGTTGAGTGTAGTCTTGTTTAGTAGAACCATCTTCATTTTTAGTTGTATCATCAGTAGCAATATCTACTTTAAATGTTCTATTTTCACGATTATAGATACTTTGGTCTTTTAATGAAGCATAATTATATTGTAAATCACTAGATGTATAAACTGTTTTGTCTTCTACTTCTTGTTGTGTACCATCAACTATAGTTGTAATTATTTTTATAGTAACTTTTCCTTCGCTTACAATATCAAATAATTTATAACTATTACCATTATTAACATTTTGGTCTATTATTGTGCCATAATTGTTAATTTGAGTATAAACATTTTCTAATTCAACGTTTTTACCATAAGTAGTATTAATTGAATTAGTAGTTTTTACTGTATATATTTTTGTTTTGTCAGTATTTCCGCCACCTTCACTAGGTGTATTACCTTCACCTGTGTTTCCGTCATCATTGTATACTTCTTTTTCTGTTAAAGTAGTTAAAGTCATAGTATCGTTGCCGATTATATGGCTAAAGTTGTCTACTACAGAGAAAGTAACTATAGTTTTTAAATATTTCTCATCTGGATTTTCTTCATCAACATATTCTTCAAATACATATTCAATTTCTACTTTAATAACTTCACAACCATTTTCTTTAATAAAGTTGTTAAGGTTAATTTGAGTATCTGTTCCTGTATTTTCAATCCTTCTAGTAAAGTCACCATTCATAACGGTGTCACCTACTGTATTGGTTAAAAGTGTACCAATTACGTAGTAAGTTACTTTACCTTCATGATATCTTGAATAATCAGGGTTATTATCACTAGAGATATTCTTAAATCCAATAGAGTCTTGTGGAACATAATTAATCAAGGAGTAAGTAGGAACTGAATATCTAGCAATATTACCATACACATAAGAGTCTTTAATATTAAGTGCTTTAATACTTGTGCTTGGTGTGTTGTTAGAATTGTATGAAGTAATGTCTCCTGATTTATTTTTAAGTACATTACCTACTAATCCACCTACATATACATCATTAGAAAGTTGAGTATATCCTGCATTAATATCTGCATTAAAGTATGAATTACGAATATTAGATGATGATGTAAAAGTAGATATTTGGTTAATGAAAGAGTAAACAGCATTATTTACGCCAAGTTGTTTTTCAAATCCGTTAGAATCAACTCCATTAACTTTTGAATTAATTTCTTCATTAATACCACGAGAATCTAAAGTACCAATTAAACCACCTATAGATTTAACGGCTTCGTTGCTTTCAAACAATAGCATATTACCATAATAAGTAGAGTTATCAATACTTTGTCCATTGAAATATGCTCTTACGTAACTATATGCAATATTAACATCAATACCATAACCGACCATACCACCTACATTAGTAGCACCTACTATAGTAGCAGTATCTATACCAGTCTGTCCTTGATTAGCAAATTCAACCAAAGTTGACATAATGTGAGATGCATTAGCAAAACCAAACACACCACCAATATTTTTATAGCCATACAATTTAACTGGTAACACTTCTATATTATCAGCAAGAGTACTATCAGAATAACCAACTACACCACCGATATTAGCAGGTAATGCATTATTGTCATTTGTAATACTTGTAATATTGGCTACAACATTAAGATTGTACAAAGATTTAAACATTTCTGAAGCATACTGCATTGCAGTTATTCCAGTACCTAATTCCCTAGTGTCAGGAACTGGATCACTATTAGACAATGTTAAGTTGTAATTATCTTTTGAACCAAGAATACCTTTTATATATACTACATTACCATTTCCATCAAATGAACGTGTAGGATATTTATACTCTGTATATGTACGGAATGTACCGCTTACACCACCTAAATTAATATTAGGAAGTTCTTGTGTATTTTCTAATAGAGAATCGAGTTTAGATGTCCCTTTAAATACAATAGCGACATTAGAATTATAACTGTTATTGGTAAAATCTGAATTACTATCTTTTCCAGTGATAATACCAGTTATTTTTGATTTACTATCATATGAATTACTTTCGCCATCAGCAACTTGAATAATATCTTCATCAATTGATAATACAGAAACTGTTTTACCAGTTAAGCCACCAACGTTAACATTGCTAATATCAGAAACAACATTAATTGAACCAGTAACAAAATTATTGTTAATTTTACCCTTATTAATACCGGCTATTGAACCTATACTAATCATGTCATTAAAGTTGTTACTTGAAGTTAAAACAAAATCATACTGAATATCATTTAATATTAAGTTTTCAATTTCTGCAGTTTCGGTTAATTGGCTAAATAATCCATAACCATATTCTGGATTTTTGTATTGGCTAGTTAAATTATCACAGTTAACATTCTCTTCAATAGTTAAATTTTGAATAGAATGTTGTTGACTATAATATATACCACCAATATTGTAAGTAAATTCACCATTAATACCACCAGCAAATGTGCCAAATGGTCTTATCTTTTCTCCCGCCATAGTAAATGATTGAGTTAACATATAATAATATTTATTGTTACCACTTGCTATGTCTTCTGCTATACCCAAGAATCCTTGTGGGTCGCTTATTTCAAATGGATACTCTTTAGAACCATCTGCTACACGTATAGAAATTTCTAGGTATTTAGATGGAGAATCTTTATTTGTGCTTCTATCGTAATAGTAACTATCTTCTGCACTAATACGTATATATGTACGTCCAGCACGTAAACTTGGTGCAATAACAATTTGATTACCGATAATACGATTATCACTGTCTACACCTTTAATTATTCTTGCTACACCATCATCTTCGATTTCTGCAATCAAAGTTTTGTTGTATGCATCTTGTGGTAAAACATTAAATGTGATAGTTTTACCAACATTATTTTCATTAATCAATCTAGTATCAAAATACAATCCGCTTTCGCCTACACTAGGTATAATCTTTTCTACGGCTTGTGCTTTTTTAATAGTCAATTGTGTTTTTGTAGTAACAATTGGCTTTGAATATTGTTTTAATTGAGCATAAATATCTATCACAATGTTTCTAGAGAAAATAGCATCAATTATTGTCTTTGAATCTATTGCTGTATCTGTCAAACTAGAATATCTATTGGCTTTTTCTTCAATAGTAGTTAATCTACCACCAGTAGCATATTTATAGATTGCTTGTACAGTAAAGTTATTTCTGATATTTGGGTCGGCAATTAATGTAAGTATATCACCTACAGTAATGTCACAATCGTCAATTTCCTGTCCATTAGCATCAACGCCTCTTAAGGAGTACAATACTTTCTTGTCATCAAAACTATATGTGATATCTACATTTTCGTTAAGAGTTGCTGTAACTGGATAAGTAATAACACTATAATTAACTTTACTTGCTTCTTCTTTTAAAGAACCTAAAGAGTTAGAAACATATACTGTTCTATTTTCAGGAGTTAAAGAAATACTTGTTATAGGTTCGATAATTACTAAATAGAACACTTTAGTAAATTCAACAGCATCGCCATTATTGTTATAGCCAGAAATTTTAATTTCTACTGGTATACCATTATCACTAGGAGTTTTTACCTTTTTAGTTACGATATATGGCATATCACTACCTTGGTCATATTCAACATTGAAATATTCCCTATTCTGGTTAATTATAATATTGGAATTATAGTTAACTTTAGAGATATGTGGATTACCTTCAGCATCGTTAAGTACAACATAGTTGTATACATTAATACCTACACGACTATCAATAGCCAAAGTTAATTTCTCGAATGTGGTATATCTAATAATGTCTTTTATACCATCTTCTTCAGTAGGTTGATAATTTTCATCATAGAATTCAAATTGTTCGGTATATCCGATATAGTAATTATGTTTTTCTACGAAGTAAATATCCGAACTTACTTCTTTTTCATTATTAATTTCGATATGTACCTTATCAGCAGTTTCTGGTCCATATGTGATAGGTACAAATATATCAATAGTAACCCTTTTTACAATATCGTTAGTTGTAGAAATTTCAAGAACTACACGTGCTTGTTCGGCTTGCAAATTAGGTTCAAGGACTAATCTGTTATTACGTCCTATTATTTTACCTTCTTTATATACGATACTGAAATATTTATTATTCATAGCGTCCATAGTAGAAGGTTGTTCGTTAACACTTAATACTTTTATGCTACTAATCAATTCTTTTAAATCAGCAGGTTGATTATCAATAGTAGCAAGGACTATTTCTGTATCATCGGTAGTTTGACCTGCATCGTCATATAGTGCTTGACGATTAGATGATTCAACATTGTTGGTTAATGCAGTATCGTTATTTTTATTAATTGCTTTACCTGTAACTGCATTAATCTTAATCTCTGAATTAGTAGAAGGAATACGAATGTCGGTAACACCCAATTTCATTTCCATTGCTATAGATTTAGAAATACTATATGTTACATAATTTTCAGAAGAAACACCTGATGGTGCTAAATTATAATAATATGTAAGATTGATTGTTGGTGGATATTCTTGTGCAAGAATATCTGTAATAAGTTCATCAGTATAAGAATGTTTAATAAATATCTTTGTACCAGAATCTAATACTGATCCATCATATACTGGAGTACCATTAGCCAAAGTTAAAGTTAATCCACTATTACCATCTACAGAAGGCGCATTAGATATAGACAAACTAACTTTATAGTTATTGTCTGGGTTTGGGGCTAAACTAATAGATAATGGAGTACCCAAAGAATTATTGCCATATGCGTTATAAACAACAAGTTTATATCCTTCGGTAAATACGTTGTTACCATTGCTATCATAAGCGTTAAGTTCGGTAGCAAAATCTTTAACTATGATTCTTACTTTGATAGTCATAGTAAACATACCTTCGTAGCCTACTCTATCAACATAAAGTTCAAAAATTTCAGTACCTGTCTTTATTTGAGTAATATCATATTTTTTGTATGGATATTCTTGCTTGATACCGCTATAACTATAACGGTCTTGGTCTTCAACCTTACTGGTTGCTTCAAAGATAGATTTACTATCTGTTTCTTTATTGTCTTTGTTGCTTGTAATAGAATATTTTTGGTCTATGGTATAATCACTAGACAACTTTACTGTAAGTTCACGTGAATATACATATGGATTGGTAGGAATATTATGTCCAAGAATAATATCATAATATCCTAGATTATTTTTTGTAAGTGCAAAAGTACCATCTTCTGCAGTAGTCTCTAATACAAATTCGGATTCATCTACTATTTCTAATACCGGTACAGTTATTGTTTGAGTCCTAATACTAGAGTCATATTTAGATACGCCATAAACATTGATATATTTTTCTCCATTGTTCATAGGATAACTATCAACTTTTCTTGATGTCAAAATGTTATCATTGATTCTAGCATATACAGTTTCGGTAATCCCTGTACCATCACTTACACTAGACGAATCTGAACTATCGGCAATATAATATGTCATTTCTTTTTGGTTGGTATCTTCAGGCAAATATGTCATATATTTGCTTAAATCTACAAACCCACCATATTTAACTGCAATTGGAGATGAAGTAAATGAAGCACCTTTAACTGGTACATAAACCACGATGTTAATATCTTCGGTCTTATTACCTTCATTGGTAGTTATGGTTAACTTACCTCTACCAGCCTTGATGGCGGATACCTTATATGTAGCACCATCTTTTGATGATGTAGTACCCGAAACAAGTTTGACATTAACTATATCGTCTACACCATTAAATGCATACTGGGTAATTGTAATTCCTCCACTTATGGATTTACTTGTTCCAGCGACTTTAACATTAATAGTTGTAGAAGAAGGATAATCAGTATTCTCTTCATCGTTATTAAGATAAAGGACTATATCTTGTGTAGATACAGACAAAGCAAAATTCTTGTATGGGTCACCACAACCATACAACATTAATACTGAACTTAAGATAATTAATAAAAATGTGCCTAACTTTTTAACCATGGTATATCTCCAACTCATTAGTAGTTATGCTGTCTTAATCATACTTGTAAGTTGTAATCAAATAACAACTTATTAATCCAATCTAAACTAAAGCAATAAAGTGTCTATAGTAGTATGATTTGTAGGTGTATAAAGCAAACCAAAACTAATAGATTGTATTATTTAGTATAATCAAAATGCGCGGGAATATTTAATATATTATATATATAAATATTATCTTCCCTAAACACAATTATATTGACTTTTAAAAAATATGTCAAACAACTTATTGTGCTATATTAAAAATAACAAAAAAAGTGGGGCAATTATTTACCCTACTTTATTTCTTAATTTGAGATATTTTTGTTTGGTTGCTTCTCCACCGCGTATATTTCTTTGGTCAAAATTAAAATCCAATATTTCTTTCACTTGGCGATACAATCCCATATTAATCGCTTTGAGTTTTTTCGAAACATCTATATGAACTGTACTTTTACTTAATTCAAAATGAATAGCAGTCTTTCGTATAGTAGATCTCGTGTTAATGATATAATTAGCAAGATTCTCGGGTCTAGATAATATTGACATACACTTCTCCTATTTTTTATATGTGTATGACAACATTTGACAAAATATTACAAAGTTAAACAATAAAAAACACAAATATATTTTTATTAAAAACAATTAATCATAAAAAATGTTGTTTAACAAAAAAAAGCCAACCAACTAATGGCTGACTATTTTTATTAATTAAATTATTTATTATCCTGATTGGCTTCGATAACTTTAACGATATCTTCAACAGTCTTAAGTTTAATCGCTTCTTCATCTGGAATAGTAACATGAAATTCAGTTTCCAAAGTCATAAGCAATTCTACCAAATCTAAAGAGTCTGCACCTAAATCTTCAAGAATTCTTGATTTAAGTTGAATTCTCTCTTCTTTAATACCCAATTGACTGGATAGTAAACTCTTAATCTTATCTAGTATCATGGCATTCCTCCAAATATATTGCTAACCTAATTATAGAAAATAAATTTATTAATGTAAAGCAATTAAAAAACATTTTTTATAATCAGCATTTATTGTTAGAATTAACCATACTTTTACAATTATTCATTATTTTGTTTCTAGATTAAGATAAGTTGCCGGGTTAACTTTTACATTATTTTCAGTCACTTCAAAATGTAAATGATTACCTAAATTAAGTTCGTTAGTACCAGAGTTACTTACTTTACCAATAACACTACCACGACTAATTTTGTCACCCTTTTTCACATTAACATTTTCATCAAGACTAGAGTAATATGTTTTTAAGTTGTTATTATGTTCCAATACTACAACAGTACCATTAAGATGATTAGAATATACATCAGCAACCACACCGTCCAAGCAAGCGAATACTTCACTATTTTCAGCAGCAGTTAAACATACACCTTTATGTGCTTCCCATTGTTTTAAAGTACTATTCCATACAAGTCCTTTGTCGTTATAATTCTTGGCAACAGTAAAACTTAATAGTGGACTATAAAAACTTACCGGTTCAGCATTAACTGGATTATTGTCATCAACCTTTGACTTATTGGCAGAAACAACCACTATTGTGCTAATAACAACCATCATTAAAGCCAAGCCTATTATATAGCCATACTTCCTTAAAAATGTTAAAAATGCTTCCTTCCCACTTTTTTCTTTCATTTTAAATCCTCCATTTATTATTGTTAAATAATATCCATATTGTAGCATTGTATACATAATTTAATTAAAAACTTTGCAAAATTAATGGGTATCCTACTAATATGTAATTGTCATACTCGGCTATTTGAATATTGTATCTATCATATGTTGTGCCTGTATTAAGTCTACTTGAATATCCTGTATACACCACACAAGTGTCCAATTTTTCCACGCTATATCTACTTACGTGCAGACTATTAATAATATCTTTTGCCTTACCATTATCTATCTTTAATGTGATGCCATATATAGTATCAATTAACGGATAATAGTTATTAAAATCATTTTTACTAAAAGTTAATATTGCACTAGAACCATTATACACAACATCTTTATATATAGTACCTGCGGACTTTGGACACGACACATAACACTCATCAAACGTTTTTATATAATCACATAGTCCATGTTTTTGTGTAATACCCAAAACAACAATCAATGAAATAAAAAAAATAAAACCAAGTAATCTTTTCATATAGTCTCCTACATAATGATTAACTTGGTTTTTATTAATTATACATTTTACTTGTTGGTTTATATAAATATTGTCGATTAAAATCTGTTAAGCAACCCTACATCTCTAATAAAGGTGGCAAAACAATTAATTGAATATGTTTCTGGTATACTATTAATTGCTTGAAGTAGATTCTTTTCATTAAGGAATTTATTAAGAATAACGCACCTATCATAATACAATTCTTTAAAAGTTTTGATATGTTTACTAGTCATATCAAAATATGTTAAAAATGCACTATTAAACACTGACTTTACTTTATTAAAATTATCAATATGAGATTCAATATCTTCATCGCAAATAAAAGATTGAGATATTTTGGTTAATGAAAAGTCATTATTATTCATATATATTTTAATGCGTTTTTCACAATCAAAACCTATATTAGGTTTAAGCACATTGGCAGATAATAACACGCTCATCATCTTATACCCCACTACACTAGCAATAATTAATGCTTCGCCCATATTAATATTTTTATATTTAGATTGATCTACAATATTGTTGGCCAATTTAAAAACAAAACTCGATGTTATATCGTCCAATGTAATAAGTTCTTTTAATTGCAAACACATATTCACTATAATGTGTTTACCTAAATTATTTTTAATAATTAAACTAGGTAACATAGTTAGATTCTGCAAACATTTTTCAATTTCTATCATTTTCTCACTATCTATTTGAGAATAAAAGATTGCTTTATTAAACACTTGTTCAAGCAAATAGAATCCTAATGATGCAATAATCCCATAACATTTTGCCATAGTTCGATATGAACAACCAGACATAATACCATCATCAATTACTAAATAATCTTGATGATACATAAATAATGGTAAATACGGCTGTGTAATTATATTAATAATAGTTGTATTATAATCAGTTACAACTTCCATAATACTTGTATTACTTCCTAGTACTATTATTGCACCCACATCGTCACTATATTGTTCGTTAATAAGCCCTGATATAATATCTTTACATTTTACATTAATGGGCATACTGACAATCTCACATTTTCTACTTTTACTTTTTAATTTTTGCACTATATCATAATATTTTTCTTCATTCTCGTCATCAATAACAATCAATGTCTTAAATAAAGAATATTGTTTTTCTATCTGTTTTAGTATTTTATTTACAGCATTACCTAATAATATTTCCATACTCATCTCCACGTGTATAATTGTAGAACAAATAATAATTTTTGTCTAAAACACTTTGATTAGAAAAAAAGATAATAAACAAAAATAATGTAGTATTATGCAGAATAACATCAAAAAAATTGATTAATAAAATACCATAATTGAAACATAATAATAAAAAATAATTAGGTTATTATTATGACAAAAGAAAACGCATTAGGAATACAAAAAATCAATATAAAAGTTTTAATAGTAAAAATTATATGTTTTACTATCATAATTGAGTCTATATTTATGGTTTTAGCCCTAAAACATAAACAATGTACACCCTACAACACACTAGACTATCAACAAAATTTAAGTCAACAACTTCAACAAGTCGAACATTATATAGATACACAACAATATAAACTCGCAATGGATTTATATCTAAAACTTAATTTAGATAATAACAGTAATTATAGTTTTAACATCAATAAATACCATAGGCTAATTGCCGAATTTAAAAAAGTATTAATTAGTGATGTGGAGTATTACACTTCAATTAACGACAACGAAAAAGCATTAAATATATTAAATAATTATCAAAAATACTATATATGTGATAACGAAATTACAGAATTAAAAGAAACAATAGAAAATCATATCAATACTAAAAATCTTGTAGAATATACTGGCGAAATCGAGCATTTATTTACACATTGCTTATTGGCCTTCCCCGAACTAGCACTTAATCCAAAAAACAACATGAGTAAAGACTTTGATAGAGATTGTTTAACCCCTAGTGAATTTAAAAAAATACTGTTGTCACTATACAACAATGACTACATACTAATTGATATTAATAGTGCTTTTGAAAATAAAAATGGGGTGACTTACAAGAAAAAATTGTATTTACCTAAAGGTAAAAAGCCATTAATTTTTTCATTTGATGACTGCAATTATGATAGCAAAAAACGTAATAAAGGAATGGTAGACAAAATTATACTTGATAGAAATAATCAACTAGCAACTTATACATCAAAACAAACAATTGCAGATAGAGTAAGTTACGATAATGAATTTATACCAATACTTGAACAGTTTGTAAAAACACACCCAGATTTTAGCCATAAAGGTGCTAAAGGCTTAATTTGTTTAACTGGATATGATGGTATACTCGGCTATCGTACACAAAAAACAAATGCAACTAGTAGATATGAAATAAAGAAAGCAAAAGAAGTTGTAAACGCTCTAAAAAAATCCGGCTGGACGTTTGCGTGTCACTCATACGGCCATTATCATATGAAAAAACTTAATGATATGGAATTTGCGAAAGAAATAAATTACTGGGTTAATGAAGTAGAACCAATTATAGGCAAAACCAACATTTATGTGTATCCTTATGGCGAATGGGAAGTTGTAGACGATAACGGAGAAATAACTTACAAACATCAACTATTATTAGATTCAGGATTCCAATTGTTTTGTGGTGTAGGTGCTGATGGATATTATGGATATATACCTATAGGAACTAAAACAAAACACACTTTACTTATGGACAGAAAACCTATTGATGGACGTACTTTACGAAACTTTAAAGAGCGATATCAACATTTATTTGACTGTGAGCAAGTATATGATAATGTTAATCGCACTATCCCCTATCATCAATAAAAATGAAAAAACACACTATAAAGTGTGTTTTTTCAAATAATTTTTATTCGGCTTTTTTAACAGTTTTTCTAGGTTTTCTGTTTATTTGACTAGAAGTTGCTTCCATTATCTCTTTTTCACGTTTTGCCAATTTAATTAAATTAGCCCTATTCTTTTTATTACCATATGCAAAATCATAAATCAATACTATTATACCTTGTAATAAGTATATAAAGTAATTCATAATACGCCAGAACAACATAGCCCAGAACAATGTTCCATCACTAAACAAACTAGCAAATAATGCAGAGAAAGATATTTCTGCCATACCAGAAGCACCCGGTAATGGTATATATTTTGTAGCCAATTCTACTAAAATGAATTTACTAAATATTTCTAGCAACGCATCTAGTGGAACTTTTGTACTAAATGCCCAATACAACATAAATGGTATAAAGGCTCTAATTACAACTATAGCACCCGAACATAACAAAGATGATACAGTAACCCAAACATTAGTCATATAGAATTTTGTACTCTTTTGATATTCAAGAATTGTACGCATACATTTGTTAAAGGTTAAGTGATAATTTTTTACCAAATGCATCTTTTGACCTAGTTTTAAAAAGAACATTAAACATTTTGGCATAAACTTTTTACTTATAGCAAAAAGTATCAAAACTAACAAAATCAAACAAGAAATAACTAAACTTATAATACTCCATACAATAATAACTGTTTGATTATCTTGACCAAACAAGTCAGAATTAAATATCAAAACAATTATTGAGATAATCGTAAAAGCCACATTATTAAACATTGCTTTAGTCAATGGAATACTTGTAGCAATACCACCATGGACACCACGACTATTCATATAGAAAATTTCAAATGGTTGACCACCTGTAGCAAAAGGTGTAATACAATCATAATATCTAGAAATCGCAGATGCCTTATAACACAAGAATAGTCTAGTTTGTTTGGTTGCCTTGTATAGTAAAATATGTGTACGTAAAGTTTCGATTATCATTATTAATGCAAACAATAATAATGTATAAAATAATATACCAAATCGAGCATTCTGTAGCAAAGCATCAAGTGAAGCGACACCAAAAGTATTCTTTTGATATATAAGAACACAAGCCAATATTATGATATTAACTACCATAAAGATTAAGTTAAACCATTTTGTACCATATTTCTTTTGCTCGGTTACTTTTTCTTTTGCTTCTTCTAAAGTAGATAAAGTATAATCAGTAGGTTTTTCTGCTTCTATAATCTCGGCATCAGTTACCTTTAAATCAACTTTATCTAGCATAAAGACAGTCGAATATTTAATAGGTTGATTACTTTTTAAATGTTTAGATAATAAACCACTTGACTTATCTACTACTTTTTTAGTGCAATTATCACGATTAGCAAAGAAATACACACTCTTGTGCATATTAGATTTAACTTCATTAAGTTGTTCATCAGTATTTTTAAGTGGCATAATATCTCTTTTAATCATAAAAATTGTGTATTGCTACACAAAAAAATAATTTAATATATATAAAATATATATTAATCATAAAGTATATAACTAAATATATCACTCTTACAATCAATAGTCAAACGTTTATTATTTTATTGCATAATTATTCAATAGTTTTTATGTATAAAAATAAATTAAGCATATACAAAATATGAATAATCGCCATAAAGTGACTAAATACGGTGCTTTTTATGAATAAAAATATTTTGTAATTACGATTAAAATACAACATTTTAATATGTGTGTGAGTGAAAAAACAAATAAAAAAGACAGGCTTACTTTAATTGCGCCTATCTTTTAAAATACTATTAATTAGTTTGTTTAAGTAAAGATTGAATACGTTTGTCCCAATATCTAATTTTTTGTACACCACCAACCAAATCATTGGTTAAATTAGATAATACCAAAGATAAACGTGTTGAATCATTATTGATTGAATCATATTCTACATGGAACAAAGTTTTTTCAGAAGATGGTTGAGTCTTAACATTGTATAAGGTTTCCCAAGTAATGCTGTCAATATTTTCATATTCAACAACATTTTTTACAGGGCCCAAGTTAAGAATAACGTGATAACCATAATCTGTAAGTATAGGTTTACTCATAGCACCTACACCTTCTTCATTCTGTAAACGTCTTGATTCGTCTGCGAAAGACTTAACCATTTTATCAGTAACAGAAGTGTCTAGATTAACAACATAAGCAAAATCTTTATTCATGATACCTTCATCATCATTGTATTTATAGATATAGGTATTAAATTCTTTTGCTCTTGCTTCAAATTGTAAATCTTTATCATATTTATTAACATTATTGCAAATATCTTGATAAGCAAGTGCAGCAGAAACAGTCTTTCTTACACCATTTTCTTCATAAGTAACCATGGTATTGTCTAGGCTTTGGATTTCTGCCAATTTTTTATCATAAACAGATTTTTCTATAGAATTGGCTTGATATAATTTTTTAAGTTCTGCAATCTTTGCTGTTTGTTCATCAGAGAACTTAAATAATATATGAGTTACATAAACATATTCATTTCCACTATTTGGGTGATAGTAAACAGATGATGCATCACTACCCATAGCGGTATGATATGCTGCTTCGTCATTAGCATAAAGTTCATAGTCTCTTTTATATTTTTCTTTATAACTATTAACTGCAGCGTCAGCACATATCTCTAAACCATTAGTAATAACTTCTTGATATTTAGAAATATATTTATTTTCTAATAAAACATTATATATACGGTCAATTTCTTTTTCAAATGCTTTTTCGTCAGAATATTTTTTACCCAACTTTTTATTACTGTCTTGTAAATCTTTAATAAAGCGCTTCCATGCTTCAGCACTTATATCAGCATCAGTAATTGTTTGTTTGAATTCGCCCGGATCGGTAGTTTCTAATTCTTCGTTATCATCTTTAACTCTTTCAAGTTTAGTAACAAGTTTAGTAGTACCATCAACGGTTACTTCTTCAATTACTTTTTTAACAGTAGGTTCATATTCATTATAACTTGCACGTAGAGCATCTTCTTTGGTCTCTTCTTCAGTGTCTTCATTAATCTTTCTGTCCCACTCTACTCTAATCTTGTCTTCATATGAAGATAATTGAGAGTTAATGTTATCATAAGTCTGACGTTTAAGAGTGTACTTTTCTTCATTACTTAAATCGCCCAAAGCATCTTTAATCTTTTCTACCAACAAATGTCTTTGTACCATAAGTTCGGCTGTTTTAGTAAGAAGTTCTTCACCAGATAAAGATTGTGAACTATCACTGCTATTGTTTTGAGCCAATTGATAACCATAGTTATTATAGGCTTGCAACAAGTCTTCCATGCTAAAGTCATACTTTTTATCTTTACTATATACGATTTCGGCTATAGTCTGTTGATAATATTTACTAGCGTTAAGTTGTACCAAACTACAACCAGCAAAAACCATTACACATAAAAATAGCGAAAAAATGTAAGTTAAAATCTTTTTCATTTTTGCTCCAATTAATAATTTATTATTAAATAATAGACATTATTAGTCATTATAAAGTCTTAATATTGTAACAAATATAAAAATTTATTGCAACTAACTAAATTATTTATTTATTATTTCGTACAATACTTTTAATAAATTTTTTATATTTTTCATATTTATCAACAAATTAGCATCATTATTTATTGTAATTATTGGTAAATTTTCTAAATTTAATACCATATCATAGTTGCTATTGCTCATAACTTGTGTAATAGCATTAAGCAATGATGGGCTAGAGTTGTTAAATGTAATTGATGTAGATTTAGTACCAATACTTATCTTTCTTATATCTAAACCCGCACACGCATTCTTTATAACAGCGACATACATTAAGTTAACCACTTCACTAGGAACACTTCCAAAATTAAATTCAAGTTTTTCAATATATTTAGATACATCTTCTTCACTAGTAAGTTTGGCTATTTCAGTATATATCTCTATGCGATTGGAAGAATTCTCGACATAATAATTAGGTAAATTAGCATCAAAATAGCAATCAATCTTCACATCATTCAACTGATTAATAGACTGTCCTTTTGATTCTTTTAATGTCTCGTTAAGTAGACTTAAATACATACTATAACCTACACTTTCAATATGCCCGCTTTGTTCGGCACCAAACAAACTACCTGCGCCCCTAATTTCTAAATCGCGCATAGCAATTTTGTAACCATTACCTAGTCCACTATACTCTACTATAGCACCTAAACGTTTATAGGCTTCTTCAGTTAATACTCTATTTTTATCATACATAAATACTGCATAACCCTGCCTATCACTTCTACCTATACGTCCTTTTAACTGATACAATTGTCCTAGTCCCAACATATCGGCATTATTAACAATTAAAGTGTTGGCACGTGGTAAATCAACACCATTTTCTATAAGTGTAGTACTTATTAAGATTTTAGTGTCGCCATTATATAATTTCAATATTGCTTTTTCTAAACTTCTTTCATCCATCTGACCATGTGCAATATCTGTAGCAATATCATCGCCAATTAATGACTTAATATATTTTGCATACTCGTAGATAGTCTCTACACGATTATAAATAATGAGTACTTGTCCATCACGTTCAAGTTCACGATTAATAGCACTAACAACCACGCTATCATTGGCTTCTGTTACGGTAGTTATTACAGGGACTCTACCACATGGCGGTGTACCAATAATACTTACATCTTTTATACCTATCAATGCACTATGTAAGGTACGTGGGATTGGAGTAGCGGACAAAGTAAGTACATCAATATTAGTCTTAAACCTTTTAATTTTTTCTTTATGTTCTACACCAAAACGTTGTTCTTCATCAAGAATTAACAATCCTAAATTTTTAGGTTTAACTTTTTCACTTAAAAGTTTATGTGTACCAATTAAGACATCTACATTACCATCAAGAAATTCTTGAAGTATTGATTCACACTCTTTATTGGTCTTAAATCTATTAAGGACTTCGCACCTTACACCGAAAGATTTAAGTCTAGATTCGAAAGTATTGAAATGTTGCTCTGACAGTATTGTCGTTGGACAAAGAACCATTACTTGATAACCTGCCATAACTGCTTTAAATGTGCCCCTAATAGCGACTTCCGTTTTGCCATACCCGACATCACCGCAAATCAATCTATCCATTACACGAGTGCTTTGCATATCATTTTTCATATCATTAACTGCCTTTTCTTGATCAGCAGTTAGTGAATACGGACAAGCCTTTTCAAACTCCAATTGAATCTCATCATCTTTTGGAAAACATATACCTTGAATTTGACTGCGCTCGGCATATAATCGTTTAAGGTCAAAGGTAAGTTGACGTATACCTTCTCTAACTTTTTGTTTGGTCTTTAAAAATTCGGTACTGCCTAATTTATTAAGACGCGGTTTTTCTCCACCGACATATTTAGAAATAGAATCAATATTTTCTACTGGCAAAAATAATTTATCATTATTACGATATTCAATTTCTATATAATCTTTTTTAGCATTCTTAACATTAAGTTGGGTTATACCAACACACTTACCTATACCATATGTCGAATGTACTACATAGTCTCCAACTTCAGGCATAAATATATCATAATTAGTACTTACTGTTTTATTAGTTTTTACTTTTTGTTTTTGTGTTTTTAATCCAATAAAAATCAATTTATCTTCATCAAAACAACAAGATAGACTACTACTTTTTAAAATAAGATTAATACTATTTTTTTGTACTTGACTAAACGAATTAATTATTTGCGTAGACACATTTTTAGGTAAAAACATATCGCTTAATTTATTAGCCAATTCTTTATTCTCGGCATAAATAATCACAGTATATCCCAACCATATTTGTCTAGCCATATCATTATACAATGTCGACTTATTATAACCATAGTTTAATTGTGGCGTAGTAGGAATAGAAAATACTGCATGTGGCTTAAAAATGTTATTAGCATTATTAATATTCTGGAAGGCTACAAGTCCACACTTAAGTGTACTAAAATCAAATAATTGATTATCATGAAAATAAAAATCTCTATGTTTTTCAGTAACCAATCCTTGTTCAAAATTGTCTTTAAATGTCGACTTATTGTCAGAAAGTGCTTCAGTTATAGCATTAAGTATTAATTTAGGATTATCAAACACAACTAGTTGATTATTTAAATAATCAAGTATGGAATGTGTATAATCATCACAATATACTTTTGCCCAAACTGGCATAACACCCATATCTAACTGTGAATTAATATCTAGCATAATACTATCAAAGTTGTATTCGGCTTCACGATTATCATACTTGGGTCTAGGAATATCAACTGCTTGTTGGGTTAAAAAATTAACACTATAAATATCAACTATATCTAATTCATCTACTAGTTGTTGGGTATCAGGATTATATGATTTAATAAATTCAATTTGGTCATCAAAAAACGATATTTTTATAGGATACTCGCTATTGATGGGATATATCATCAACATATCGCCTTTTATACTAAATTCCAACGACTCATTAACAATATCATCTCTTTTATACCCCATACGTATAAGTTGTCTAGATAAGTGTTGTATATCATACGACTTACCTACTTCTAGACTCATAATTGAATCTTTAATACTATTAACGCAAGGTAACTTGTCCAATAGAACTTTAGGTGAAATTACCACATAATCAACATTACCAGTAATAACATCTTGAAGTGTTTTTAATGTATTAACCTGTGACACAGAAGAAAATTTAGAAACATCAGTTTCTAAATTATTTATAAGTAAATCAACTGACTTGCCTTCGTCACAAAGTGTTTCGTAATAACTTACAGCATCGTCATCGCTTACCGCAACAATAAGTTTGGTTTCGCTAAATTGATCCAATATTAAAATTTTTTCGTGTCGTCCTACACCGAATACACTTACAGGAATATGATTGTCTATATTAGTCAAAAGCCTATATAAATTACTCGATGGGGAAATAAGATTTTTTAACATTAATTAATCCTAATTTTTTCTACATTACCCTTGTTAACTATAAACTGTCCTATTACATCTACTGCCTTATCAAATGCAGGTTCAAGCAGAGTCATATTCTCATCACTAACTCGACTTAATACATAATCGGCTAGTCCCATACGCACGTCTCTACCTATGCCTATTCTTAAACGTGGAAATTCGGTACTACCTAATTCGGTCACTATACTACGCATACCATTATGAGTGCCAGCACTACCATCTTTTCTTAATCTTAATTTACCACAAGGCAAGTCTATATCATCATAAACTACTAGTATCTGACTTAAGTCAAGTTTAAGCATACGAACAAGTTTTGATACACTAACACCACTTGCATTCATAAATGTAGAAGGCTTAAGAATAATTACTTTTTCACCTTCATACATTCCTTCTGCTATTACTCCATCAAACTTGTTTTTATTGAAATTAAATCCATACTTATCTGCAAAACGAGTCACTGCCATAAATCCCATATTATGGTAAGTGCGATCGTATGCTGTTCCTTTATTACCCAAGCCTATAATTGCTATCATTGGTATACCCCTTAAAATTATTTATTTTAGTTTAGTATTTTTCAACATAATTGTTAAGTTATTTTGGGTTTATAATACCCCAATTTATTGGTTTGACGACTACGTGCAATTGCCAAACAATGTTTTGGCACATCATTTGTTATTGTACTACCCGCTGCTATAAAACTATGATTTTCAACATGAAGTGGCGCAACAAGGTTAGAGTTAGAACCAATAAAAACGTCATCTCCAACCACTGTTTTTTGTTTAATTACACCATTATAATTGCAAAATACTGTACCACACCCCACATTAACTCTCTTACCTATTTCTGCATCTCCAACATAAGTTAAATGTGCCACTTTGCTATCATTATCTATAATGCTTTGTTTTGTTTCGACAAAATTGCCGATACGTACATTATCTCTTATATCACTACCACGACGTAAGTGACTATATACACCAATACTTACATTATTGAATACTTTACTTTCTTCAATTGTACTATATTTAATATCACAACCATCATGTATTGTCGAATTACTTATATCACTACCCAGTATTTTAGAAGCACCAATAGTACAATTGGTTAAACGATTAAAGTCAAGTATATGTGCATTTTCACCTATTGTAACACTATATTCTTTAGTAGAAATATTGTTTGTAGACATATTTCTCCTTTAAAATATTGAATTAAAACTTTCTATAGTTGTATTCTTGCCAATTTTTGCTTTATTAATTGTATTATGACTTTTTATAGTGCAATTATCTTCAATAAGTGTATTTTCTATAACATTATACGGAAATACAATACAATTACTTCCGATATTGGTATTAGTAATGGTTGAATTAGCAATTACACTATCTACTCCTATTACACTAGAAGTGATGTTATTACCATCTTTAAGTATAACATTTTTATGTATATAAGTATCTTTGCTTAATGTATTAAATGGATAAATTGTTACACCATCTTCAATATTAACATAAGCATTAATTACTATAGTATCTGGATTAATAAACTTAACCCCTTTACGTGCAAAATCAACTATTATACGTTTACATATAACTTCTGTAGCATAATCCAATTCTTCTGGGCTTTCAACTTTTAAAAACTGACTACCATCTCCATTAAAAGTAATTGGGTCTTTAATACTATTATTAATATAATATTGTGTTAAAAACGCACAGCCATATGGAAGTTGAATATACTTTTCTTCTCTTAAAATCAAATAATCCAATATTAAATCTACATTTTCTTTAGTTAATAACGGATTAAATGAATACAAAACTAAAGTATATTTACTCTTGTTATTGATATTATTGAGAATATTTTCTCTTTCACTTACAGATTTATCATATCTCACAACAGTAACATTTTTATCAGATACACTATCTTTTACCCAATCAACTAATGATTTTTCTAATATATGGTGAGTACCACAATCAAAAATAATAACACTGGTATCGGCTTTTTCTAACGTACTCATTTTTGACTTTGTTTTTATATCTAACACGGCTATTCTCCATACTTTCATTAAATATTTATTACAAATCCATTTAATTTGTTAACAACTTAAATTTACAGCATTAATTACTATTGGATTTCTTCGTCTTTCTTAAGTCTTCAAAAAAATTAGAAAGAAGTTGGGAACATTCTTCTTTATCTATTCCACCCTGATACTGTGTGATATGATTAAAATTATTATCAGTTAACATTGAACTTGACCCGAATCTATAGTCATATGCACCAAAATATACTTGTTGGATACGAGCACTTAAAATAGCACCCACACACATAATACATGGTTCAAATGTTACATACATTACACAATCATTAAGTCTATAATTACCCAATTTTTCACAGGCTTTTTCTATAGCCAATATTTCGGCATGGTATATCGCATTATGTTTATATTCTTTTTTATTATGTGCCTTGGCTATAATCTTGCCATCTTTAACAATAACCGCACCTACTGGCACATCTCCGTATTTAATTGCTTTCTTCGCTTCATTTATAGCGACTTTCATAAATTGATTCATAAACACTACTTGTGATAAGTTATGTTGTTAATAATTGTGTAAGCCCTATATATTTGCTCCACCAACATAACTCTAAATAATTGATGTGGATAGGTAAATTCGCCGAAGCCAAGTATCATATCAGCCTTTGACTTTAACAAATCACTTACTCCGTAACTTCCACCCACAACAAAAGTTATGGAACTAAAAGATTGTTCCAACTTTTTTAATTTATCAGCAAATTGTGGACTAGTAAATTCCTTTCCACCTACTCCACACAAAATAACATAACCTTCTAAAAGGCTAATTTCTCTATTACTTTCTTGCTCAACAACATTGTTTATATCTGCCAAAGAGTAATTTTTAGGCAATCTTTCTTCTTTTACTTCAATTATTTTTAAATTAACAAATTTTGATAAACGTTTTTCATATTCTTTAACGGCGTCTTTAAAGAAATCGTCTTTTATATTTCCTACACAAACTATTTTTACATTCATTATAACAATCCCCATATAAATGTAAATATTGTCACTAATCCACCTAGAACACAAGCCGAAACCAAAAATAAATTATCTTCTAATGTTGGTTTATATATGTTCTTATCTTTAGGTAATACTATATCCAATGGACTTTTCATCTGCTCATAGTTAAGGTTAAGTGTAGTGTTGTTTTCCAACATTTCTTGTATCACTTTACTTTTTTCTACAACAATTGGGTCATTTGTTTTTACACGATCATCGCCTGTATATATAGTGCTAATTGCCTTTTGCACTTTGCCTAAAGTTTGAATTTTAAATATACGAGCGATAAACAACATTAACAATGCTACTACTAATGCAAGGAAACTAAAGCAAGAAATAAATGTTAAAATAGGGTTATTGCTTTGTAAAAATTTGTTAAGATAATTATAGAAATTTTTACCAAACCAGCCAAAACCTTCAGCATAACCTAAATATACCGATATAAAGTTATTGGTAAAATGAATAATCATAGCAGGATATATACTTTTAGAAACAATAGCAACTAGTGCAAGTAATAAACCTACAACAAAAGCATAAAAGAACTGATTAATATTAAAATGCAAAAGTCCAAACATTAATGAACTTATTAATATGGCTTTCTTTACCCCTATTTCTTTTGTCCCATTAAGTAATAGTCCCCTATGCAAAAATTCTTCACAAAAGGCCGGTAAAATAGCAACTGTTAATACTTCTAACATAAATCTTGCCCAGTCTGGGAATAGCGGAGAATATGTCGTTCCACCCGAAGTAACTGGCTGATTATAGCCTAAAAAACTCATAAGTCCGCTAAATAATGTTGAAACTGCAATATTAATAAAAAATGCTAATATACCAATCCCAAAAGATAATAGTATAACTCTTAATCCAATTTTTTGATTAAGTTGGGCTGTTCTAAAAGTTCCTACAAACCCTTCTTTATCATGGACTATTAATGTATACAATGCCATAGGTAATACCAACATAAGTCCTATCTGGACTATGCAAGTATAAACTATGTCTGCTATATCTTTATGCAGAAAGTTAAATAAGCCAAAAGCACTGGCTGTACGAACACAACAGAATATAGCCATACAAATAAAATATATTAAGTAAACCTTAAATACTTTAGATTTTTTCATTATTTTCCTTTAAAAATTAATTATAAAACACATTAAAACAAATTAAAGAATTGCATAACTGTATTGGTTATCCACAAGAACACAGATAATCCAATAGATGCCCAGAAATATATTTTCTCTTCTTTTGTTAATTTACCCTTACTATTTATATTTTCTTCTTGTGCAATACTTTCATGTTTTTCATTATTTTCTTCATTTAATGTTGGTTGATTGTTTTCCACAACATCAGTGGTGGTTTCGATATTTTCGCTAGCGTTAGCCAAAGCAACAGTTTCTTTTTCCACTTTTTTAAGAACATCTATCTTATTAAGCAATCTCATTAAATAAATCAAACCGAACAAAATAGCCAAAGCAAGTAATAAAAATAAAATTGGAGCAATGTAATCCCATGCAGTGCTATATACTGGATCTACATTAACGTCTATACCCTTTAAAGTATATATAAATGACATTGTAACGACAATCGCATTGTTAACAAAGTGCATTATCATAGGATACAATACATTTTTACCATATACCATTACATAACCCAATAATACACCAATCAAGAACTGATAAATTGTCTGTTGAAGGCTACCGTGCAACAACATAAACATAGTAGCAGAAATCAACACTGCACCATGTTGTCCAAATTTGTCTTCTAATCCTTTTAGTATCAATCCCCTAAACATTAACTCTTCACATATAGCAGGTAGAACCGCCATAGCAATAAGTCCAACAACATATCTTAAACCATTATTCATAACATATGGTAAACTATCTGATGGATTATAACCCAATTGTGATAGACCATAATCAAATAACGATACAAATGGAGATACCAAGAACACACTAGTAACAGATATACCAACAACTATAAGTATCTTTCTCCAATCAAGTTTAAAACTAATCGAACTGGCTTTAAATACTTGAATCTTATTCTTTTTACAGAAGAAAAAGTATATCAAGAAAAAAGTAATCGGTGTAAAAATCAAGTTAACTACTTGTACAAATTCGGTCTTAATAAAATCACGATAACTATGTCCCGAAAGCCCTGCTAGTATCATAAACACAACTATTAAAATAAGCGACATAACAAAAGGCAATACTGATGCAAAAATGAAATTAAGACTACTATCCTTTACACTAAACTTATCATAACAGCAATAATTATTAACTTTATTATTCTCTTTATCCATAATTAATCCTTAAGTAATTATTATAGGCAACCCTTTACAGCCTACTATCAAGATTATAGCATATAAAACAAAAATTTAAAACAAATACAATGACAATATAGTAAGTATATATAAATATATTTATATAATAAAAAACACCATAATGATACCTAAACATAACTATGTGATGCGGGTTTATTACAATCTTTAAACAATTGTATCATCGTAAATCTTACATAAATCAAATCATCACTGTTTAGATTAACATCGGTTATTAGAAATAAGATTTTTCACTATTCTCTAATAATTTCCGATAATCTAATTATAAAATAGTATCAATAATAGTGTTTTTTATTTTATCACAAACACTGTACCTATATGTTCCATTGGAGCGACATCTATTTTTATATTAACACCTGGTTCAACTCCCATGGCTAATAGATAATCACACACAGTTTGATAACACAACATAGGTGTATTGTTTTCTGGACTTAAATGTGCAAGTACAACTTGCTTAACATTGTTTTGCGCTAAAGAACATACTACTTTAGCACTAGACATATTGCTTAAATGCCCATGCTTACTTAAAATTCGTTGCTTTAATGCGGAAGAATAATTGGGATTATTAATCAACATTTTTTCATCGTGATTACTTTCCAAAATAACCAATTTACAATTAAATAGATTTTTAACTGTCTCTTCACTAGCATAACCTAAATCTGTAGCATAAGCAAATTGTGTCACTCCCTGTCTTACAACATACCCAACGCAAGAGACTGCATCATGTGGGAGTTTAAAACTTTTAATCGTAAACTCTCCTATACTAAAATCTTGGTCATAAAAAGTAATTATACGGCTCTCATCTATTCGACCAAGTTTTTTAATCAATGCTTCTCTATCATCATTATGTACATATAAATATGCTCCATACTTTCTCATGAAAGCACCAATAGATTTAGAGTGGTCCGAATGTTCATGAGTAGACAATATCGCTTTAATGCTATATGGGTCTACACCCAACAAATTAAGTTTGGATATTAAATTAGAAATATTAATACCAGCATCTATTAATAGGTTTGTATTTTCGCCAATAACCAAAACACAATTGCCCCTACTAGAACTGGCTAAAGTAACTACTTTCATCATTTGTTTTTACCTGTGCCTAGTTTAGCACACTAACACACAAAAACGCAAACTAATTATTAATTTTTTAGTTGCTAGCAATTATTACCACCTTACCATCAATCCAACTATTAATATAACTACGTAATTCTTTATTGCATACTTTTTCAAATACTCCAATGAAATGTTCAGGAGTCACATTACTAAATGCATAAGTTGAATAATATGTTTGCAAGCCTTCTAAAAACTTGTTTTTGCCAACAAGTTCCCTTAAATTGTCAAAAAACAACATTCCTTTGACATATGTCATATATACGTATTCAGGTTCGGTATTATATTCGTTAAGGCTACGATTCATAGAAGTATCTACACTACCTAGTACATCTTTGTACAATTCTACAAAGGTTACATAACTATTATTAGTGTTTTTAATTAATTGGTCTTTATCTACTCCATAGTCTGGATTTTCTTCGTAGAATAGTGCTGTAGAATATTCAGTAAGTCCTTCATCTAACCATGGATACTTATATGCGTTACTACCTATTACACCATACCACCATTGATGTGCTGTTTCGTGAATAATAACATTGGTGTAGTCAGCACCTTCGGTTTGGTCACTGATATATATCAAGTTGGGATATTCCATACCACCATGAACAAAATTAGTTTTTACTACACTTAATGTGCTATATGGATATTTACCAAAAATACGATTAAATGTATTAAGACTATCTACACCTGCTTTAAGATTGTCGGCAAATTTTTCATCATCATAGTAATAATACATAACTGTAGTATCACCCACTTTTTCACTAGCAATTTCAAATTTATCAGACATTACAATAGCAAAGTCTCTTACGCATAACGCACTAATATCATATGTGTTAATTTCTTCTGTAGTAGTAACATTATTTTGTACACCTGTACTAGCAACTTTATACTTACTAGGGACATTAAGTGTTACATTATAATTAGAACAATCGCTATAGAATGGGTCACCATTAGAGTTGTATAGGTCTAAAACAAATTCGCCATTTTCTAATACTGCAACTACCGGATAAAAATTGGCTAGGTTAATTGCATTATCGCCATATCCGAATCTGTGATTGATATTAGGCAAATATACTTTGTATTCAATATCAATAGTTACTTTATCCATAGGGTCTAGTTTCTTTGTAAGTCCAACATTAAGAATATCGTTATCAGTACCAGAATATGTGAAATCCACTGCCTTACCATTAACACTAGCACTCTTAATGTCTATATCTCCATAATCTTCCCCATGTGGATAAGCCTTGTCTTTAGTCAAAGTCCCGACTGGCTTATTAACCGCACCTTGAGTAAACGCTTTAGGATACAAGTGAAAACTAATATTATTAAGAGTGGTATCAGATTTATTGCAATACTTTAATGTTTGTTTTCCTTCCAAAGTGTGGTCTTCATTATATGTTAAATCCATTGTATATGTATTCAAATTCTTGCTTTCTTTTTTCAAGTCAAGTTTTGGACTAGCACAACCTACCAGCAAAAAACAACACGCAAGAACTAAAAATAGTTTTTTCATAATTTCCCCCAGAATTATTTTTTATATTGTATGGGGTATGTCCCTATTTTAGAACATATTACATTAACACTTTTTAGTTTCTCCGCATATATATTTTATCAAAAAACGTTGCAAAGGGGACACTTCTTGTGAAAATTTGTTGACTTATATAATATAAGTAAGTATACTAACTTTAGTTAATATATATAATGGAGTAATAATGGCAAGAGCGGCTAGACTTATTAGCGAGATAAATTCCTATACAATAATACTTAAGGCTAATAATGACATACAATTTAATAGTCACGACAAAGAAGTATTTTTAGATACTATCAATAAGTACAACCAAGTCCTTGAATACAAATTTTTAGCATATAATCTAACAGATACCGTGTTAACTTTTGTAATCTATGACTGTGACACACCTATTGATACCGTTATGCGTAAGATAGTGGTTAGTTTTGTTAGTAAATACAACCTATATCACAATCACAGCGGTAAAGTATTCAAAACTAGATTTGTAAGTTTACCTGCCCATTCAGTAAAAGATGTATGGGATATGGTTTACGATGTACACAATCTTGGCGATAGCCAATACAATAGCGCTTTAGATTATTACAACAATAAATATATCAACCTTGAATGTGCAAAACAATTCTATGGTAATAAATCCAACTTTGAAAAAGCAGTTATTAATCGTAGCAATGTTGACACATTAAAATCAAAAATAGTAAAGACAAAGATTAATGATGCCGAACTTATAAGTTACATCACTAAAGAAGTAATGCCAATAGAAGATTTAAAGAAACTTGAAAAGAACAAACTGGCTGCCCTTCTTACTGATATAATATCAAAGACATCTGCATCATGTAGACAGATTGCTAGAATCACAAGTTTCCCACTTCGTATGTTATGGAATTTAGGCAAGTCTAAATCTTCTAATAAGGAGACTAAATGAGCCAAGAAATTCAAGAAACAAGAAAGAAGATAAGTTTTCGACGTAATTTTATTAACATACTACTTGTAGTAGTTATTGGTATAAGTTCGGGATTATTTTTGGGAAGTTGGTATTCATATAATATGTTGGCATCATCAGCCGATTATAGCGGATTAGACGCTAATTTACTTACAGAAGATGTAAGTGTGGTAATCGGAAGAAGTTTAAATATAAAAAAAGTAAATGATGACCAACGCAAAAATTGGGTTTCATTAGCGAAATCTAAAGGTATCACCCCTAAAAAAATTAGTGGTGGAGATAATACTCAACTTGCTATAGATGTTATCAATAACGCAAGTAGTTGGACAGCAATAGGTACTGGTAAAGTAGAAACTATCGTTACCCAAACAGTGTATAGTGCAAAATATTATGATGGCAATACTTATGCATTTGAAAGTATAAGTAAAGGTATAGTTAATGTGGCTAGTATTGCTGTATACGGTAAAGATAATACTGATGTAACTACTATCACAGGTAACGACATTAAAGAAACTAGTGCTAGTTGGAACGGCAAAAGTGAAAAAATGACTACAGAAGCCTATGTGGATAAAAATGGCGGATTGCCTAGCAATGCAATACCCTATATAATATCTTCCCAAACTGTAATTAATAGTTCGGACGTAACAGAAAGTGAAGTAGACGGCAAAAAATTGTACAGTTACACTATTGCTTTGCACCCACTAAAAAGTGTAGTTAATTATATTAAACAAGTTAAACAAACCAGCGGACTATCAGACTACCCTACATTTAACGATATTACAATAGATGTAGTTATAGACGAAAACTGGAATTTTGTTAAATTTAACATAGTAGAAAATTATAGAGTGGTATATTCGGGACTTAAACCTAAATGTAAAGGCGTACTTAATATAGACTTTACAGTTAATCAGCCCGTAACACTACCGGAGTATAAGGACTAAAATGAAAAAATTTTTAATGTATTGTGGATTATACATTTTAATAACCTTTTCGACCGCATTTGGTGTGGTTCTTGTTACCAAACCTACAAGTGCTACCAACAATGTAATTTCTAATGAAGACAACTCTCAACAAGAAAACACTGCTCTAACTCGTATTGTTGATAATTTCTCTAATGTTCAGTCAATGCAAGTTAATGCCGATGTTAACTTAACTACTGGCGGTAAAAATATTAATGTAAATGCCGTTGTAGGTGTAGACCTTTCTAAAGGACTAGAGAATTTTTCAATTAATGCCATAGCAGATATAGATATAGACGGACAAAAAATCAATGCGAACATTACTTACATTGATAAACAATTATATTTATCTGCACTTAATGGTAATTACAAGATAGAAACAACTAATCTAATATCTTCTATCAAACAAATACTTACTCTTCTTAATGTAAAAATGCCAGATTTAGGTATCGACCTAGAGAACATGGATACCAATAGTATGCTTGCACTTCTAGATGATATGAAAGAAGAGAAAAAAGAAACCGAAACAATAATTACAATTAATTTACCTATGATAGGTGCTGTAACACTTACTTGCAACCTTAACTACTCTATTAAAAATATAAGTATTCCTACAACTACAGTAAAAGGTATGACACTAGGTGTTAATGCTAATGTAGATTATCCAAAAGATTATACAGTTAAAGTTCCAGAAACTAACAATATAGATTTAACACACGTATTTAATCTTGCTGAAGGACTTATCAACTATATCAAAAATGATATGTTGGGACTTAACGCAAGTATTGAATATAAAGGTAATGTATATGATGTAGAAATTGTATTAGATTTAGTTAATAAAAACTTAAAACTTTCAACCACATATGAAGATTACCCTATTTCAATATACTACATAGACAACACTTTATATATTGAAGCAAGCAATCTATACTTAAAATTTGATATTAGTAATATTGACAACATAGTTGATTTACTAAAGAATCAATTTAATATTGACTTACCTATGGACAAAATCGCTGGAATAATGCAAATGATTAAAGAAAAGAGCATTAATCTAGACCAATTTAACCTAGGCAAATTAGATTTAAGTAATATAGACTTAAGCATATTAGAAAATTTTGAATATAATGACGGAACATACAAAATCAATATTAAAGATATTTGTTCACTTGATATTGTATTTAAAGACCACAACTTTAGCAGTGTTAAACTTAATAGTAAATATGCCAATGCTAATATACAATCTTTCGAACCTAACAAAATTGAATTAAGCAAATCAAAAGAAACTTATGCCGATATTAATCTACTTATACCAGTCGTTAATGCAGGTATCAACACTTCTAAATTAACCAATCATTATGGTACAGTAGCACTAACCTACGATCAATACAATTTTAATATTAATTATCACATTAACCTAGATGATGGTATTAAAAACCTTAAAGCAACATTAGACACTACAATTTATGATATTCCTGTCAACATAACTATTCTTAATCAAAAATTGTATTTGAATGTTATGGACGTAAATATTGTCGCTGGCTTAAGCGATATAGATTTAATTAAGCAATTTATATTAGAAAAATTCAAGATAGAAATACCTGAAATATCTAATGAAGAGACTATAACAAAAGTTATAGACAAAGCCAAAGAAATACTTAACGACCCTACCCTAATAATAAATTATCTAGCATCTACAGATACTGGTATCAAACTAAATATTCTTAATAAATACGACATTACTGTAGATTATAACGAAAATATAGATGGTTTAACTTTTAAATATGACAATATTGCTTTAGATTTAAGATTAACTTCTAATAATGATAATTATTTACCTACAGTAGACGATGATAAATATGTAACAATTAATCAACTACTAACATTGGAAGAAAACATAGAAAATTATGTAAAAGCCGGTAAATATTATTTTGATATAACAGCCAACTATAAAGACTATTATGTTAATGGTTATGTAGGTTATGAGAATAATGGTAATGATTATTTGAGCAATGTTACATTATCATTAAGTACTACATTACTAGGAAAAGATATAAAAGTAAGTATGATTAATAAAGTTGTTTATGCCGAAATAGACGGACTAAACTTAAAGTTTGAATTAGACAACTTAAATCAAGTATTAGATTTTGTAGAAAAGAATTTTAATATCAAAGTAGACATTGACTCTTTAATCAGTCAAATAAAAGACAAAACAAAAGATATTGATATAAAACAAATTATCGCTGGTATTAATGTAGCATTAACTAAAGATAACATACATGCAACTTTAAATGATATAGCAATTAATATTGGCTTTAATGATTATAAATTAAGCACATTAGATTTAAGTTACAACGACATTGTCGCTAATATAGATGTTATTAATCAACCAAAAGAAATAACTCTACAGGATAGTTATTTTGAAATTTCTGATTTATTACCACTAGCCAATAGTGTAATTAATACCATTAATTGTGGTAAATATGAAGGTCAAATCAATGTAACATATAATAGTCATGTTATTACACTTAACTATAAAGTACAATCTAATCCATTGATAATATATATAACCACTAGAATATTGGGCATTAATGTAGGTATATATTATGAAGACAATAATGTATATGTAATGATTGATGAATTGTATTTTAAAGTTACTATGGAAGATATAGATTATATATTACAAGTACTAAAAGATAATTTTGACATAGATATTAATAAAGAAGAATTAATCAACAAGATTAAAACTATAGACATTAATGAATTGGCAAACAAAATTAATTTAAGAGAAATTAAAGATTTGTATGCCGATAATCACAACTTTAGAGTTAATGCATATGGCGTTAAAGTTGATATTGCATTTGACGAATTAATTAATACCCTACTTGTTAAATACAACGATATAAAAGTAGAAGCCAACTTAACCAATGTTAATGACAACGTAATAATTCCTAAAGTAAATAAAAAGATATTTGATAATGTAAATTATCTAGTAGAATTAATTACTAACACATACAATAGTTTAAGCGAAAAACAAGTTTACTTAAATGGTAATGTACAAATAAAAGACTTTAACTTACCAATTACCGCTTATGTGGACTTTAATGAAGATATTAAATTATCAGCCAATACTAATGTACTAGGAAAAGATATTAATCTTAATATGTTAAATAATGTGTTGTATGCCGATATTGATGGATTTAAAGCATATTTAAACCTAGACGACATAGACAATATTATTAACACTATAGAATCAACTTTTGGATATAAATTAGATAAAAATCAATTAAGTCTAAATAATATATTAAAGAAGTTATTAATTAAAAAGATTACAAAAGAAACCTACAACAATAATTATAGCATTATAGTTGTAGTAAATTATGACGGAAAAGAAATTACATTAAAAGTCAACTTTAGTAATGATAATAAATTGACTGGTGCTCAAATTACACTTGACGAAATTGTAGTAGATATGCTAGCAAGTTTCGATAAATCGATAGATATAAGTATTCAACCTGACAGTTATACAACCAATATTAATGATTTAAGCGGATTAATTAACCCAGTATATAATATTATCAATTCTAAATCACTAACAATGAGTGGCAAAGTTAAATTAGATTTACTAGGTGCTCAACACACTATAGATGTTAACAATATTAGCATTAATTATAGTGATATTAACAATATTGTAGTTAATGCCAATGTTACCCTTTACAATCAGACTATCGATGTTATATTTAGCGAAAAAACTCTTTACGTAAAAGTAGATGATTTAAGTGCTTATATAAAGATAGACGAAATAGGACAATTAATAGATTGGATTAATACAACATTTAATCTAACTGGTGACAAAGCAATATCTAATATAGATTTAGACAACTTAAGTATTGACAAAGACACATTAACAGATATGTTGTCAAAGTTTGTACTAGGTGAAAAACTTAAATCTATAGAAAGAACTATGAATGGTCTAATGATTAATCTTAATAGTTATCAAAAGACTGAAAATGATATAGTAAAAGAATATAGTCAAGAAATAGTTATTGACTATGACAAAACCTTAAGTCAAATAATTGTTAATCTAGAAAAAGTATATGCAGAGTTAAAGATTAACACTTACAGCGATAATCGTGAGATAATAATTGATACTCAATCATATACACATTACACTAAATACACTAATATAGTATCCAATGTATATAATTATGTATTATCTAAACAATATTCTTTAAAAGCATCTACTGATGTATACAACGGTAACAAAGTTAGATTTACTGGTAATATAGACCTAGATGTAGATATATTAGACGGACTAAAACTACAAGGTAATGCTTCACTTAATGGTGAAAAAGATATTACTCTAGACTTAAATTACTGGAATAAATATCTATATGTTAACTATAATAACCTTAAATTAAAGATGTGTGAAGATGACTTGAAAGAAGTTATGGTTATAGGTCTTAACTTATTGGGTGTAGACCCTAACCTAATACCTTTCTTAAAAGACAGCATAGAAGACTTGGACAATATAGACTTCAGTAGTCTAGGTACATTAGTACCAAAACTTGATATGTCCAACCCACTTGGATTATTAACTATAATTAACAATATATCATTTAAAAATGACACATTAACTATAGTAATAGATGGTAGTCAAATATCAGAAAATCCTAATGCAAAAGCAATGACTCTAGAAATTAAGTTTGTTAATGACAACATTAACTGCTTAACACTTAACAATATATTTACTGGTGCTACCGCCAATGAATACTTTAATCTTGATATAGACTTTAAAGATACAACAAAGGTAGTTGCTGTACAAGATAACGGATATATCGATATATCTGGTACTAACGAGTTTATAAAAGGTATTATCAATACTGCCGAACTTAATTATTACGAAATCAATGGCAACTTAAATATTAATGGTAAATTAATAGGTATAGATATTAACTGGAACGTACCACTTAATGTTAAAGTTAAATTGGACGAAAATAGAATGCCAGAACTTATGATGACAATAGGTGAAATACCTACAATGGTAGGAGTTAACAACGATGTCCCTTATGAATTTGGCGATACTGAAAGTGGTTCGGGGCGTATGCTATATGTATACTACAAAGACCATAACGTATACTTCTATCGTACCGAATATGTAGATATAATGTTTGGTGCAGGCAAACGTAAATATGAAAAGAAATTAATGGTTGATATAGACGAAGTCTTAAACAACCCACTAACCTACTTACAATATGGTGTAGGATTTACCGATACTATAATAGAACAAATCCAAAAATCACTAGATAAGTCAAAAGGACACACTCCAAATCTAGGTAATATAATCAATCAATTTACGGTAAGTACAGATAGAAATAATCTAACTGTAGTACTTAATATGCATGAGATTACCAACGATGAACTTATGGGTGATATGACAATAGGTCTAGGTATAGTAAACAATGACAGTACTAACAACAAAAACTATATAGGCAAAGCAACATTTGGACTTAATATGCCACTTGCAGATGTATTCACATTAGACTTAAAGAGCAATGACCTACAATTAGTCAATATAGGCAAGACATTAGACTTTAATGCTTTATACAATTATATTAATAGTTATGGCTATGGTAAGGGCGAAAGTTGGGAAGCAAGCAAAGAGAAATGGAGTAAATCTAGCGAGATAGTACATACAATTAAATTTGTAACTAACTGTGATACTCAATTAAGTGATATATCAGCCAAACCTGACACCCCTATCACTTTACCTACATTTACCGACCCAATAGTTATAGATGACGGCGAAAAAGTAATTACACGTACATTCCTAGGCTGGTGCACTGATAGTGAGTTTAAACTAGGAAGCGAGTACACTACTACAAAAATGCCAAGTAAAAATATGACTTTGTATGGTAAATGGTATGAACAAATAGTATATTATCGTTATATTAATTTTGTAACCAATAGTACCGATAATATAACAAGTATTAAGGCTCTAGAAGGTAGTACGATTACCCTACCTACTCTAGGACAAAAACGTGAAACCGTAGGTAATATTACTACTACATATCAATTTACTGGCTGGTACACAGATGAAACTACTAATACACTATATGATAGTGAAATTATGCCTAATAATGACACTACCCTATATGCTGGTTGGAAAGTAATAAAAGTAGAAGAAACTAGAAAATTAAGTGTATATGACAATGGAACATTGTTGTATAGCAACCAAGTTAAAGTTGATGAACGCATAGACTTATCAAGTATAGATGTTATAACTGAAAATACTAGACTATATACAGATAGTAGTTATAACACACTATACGATAATAGTTATATAATGCCACACAATGACTTAATCCTATACGTACGTAACCAATATACCCTTAATGTAGTAAGTAAGCATGGTGCCGTATTTAACCGCACATACACCTTATGGCAAGGCGAAGAGATAGGACACTTAATAACCAATCAACAACAAACTGAAATAGTTGATGACGGTACAAAGACAGCACAATATACATATACATTTAATGGCTATGACAACTATACAACTACAATGCCTAACAATAACTTAAGTATAGTTGCTAACTGGTCAGAAAGTGTAAAATACTATTATACAGTTACATTTAATACTGAATTGAAATATGTCCCAAAATCTTGTGTTGATGGTAGCAAATATAAAACTGCTCCTGGCAATGTTCAAGCATTAAGATTACTAGATGGTACAACATTTACTACAAATAATAATTTAACTTGTCAAGTCTGGTCAACAGCAGTTGAATGGGGCGTTTCTTACAATTACACTTGTTCTGGCTGGAGTACTTCAGTACCTAAAAGACATACTAATGGTGGTGGAGATAGTACATTTACAATCAATGGCAGCGATATGACATTGTATGTAGTATGGAAAAAGAAATAATATATAGTTAAAAAAAGAACGAATAAATATTAAATAACCTTTATAGGCAATTTAATATATTCGTTCTTTTTTGTTATCAAATTAAAATCACATAGATTAATCCGGATTATTAATCAATCTTGGGTAAATTGATTAAATAAAAAGTTAAACCAAGAGAAAAAAATAATTACAGGCATAAAAAAAGACAACCCTTATTATGAAGTGAACCCCGTAGGGGTCACTTCAATTATCTAGAGTTGCCTTTTTATATTTATTTAATTAATTATAAATTATTCGGTAACTAGTACACCATTAACATATACATAGTTAGGGTCATATTTATCTGGAGTGTAAACAAATCCAGCATTATCGCCTAATGCAATATTTGCATTATCTTCACTTGGAGTTACACCTTCTTTTAATTTACCACCTAGGATATATATACCAGTAGTTCCAGTAAATGTACAATTTTCTTCATATAATGCAGGAATTGGATTTCCTTCGCCATCAACTATGTCTGCACCATTGCTATCTTGTCTATTACCTTGAACACTGTTTTCGCCATATAAACCATTAAATTGTGCATGGGCTTTACTTTTAACATATAAAGCGGCTGTTAAGTTAGTTACTTCACAGTTTTTAAGAGTTATTTCTTTAGCCCCACTTCTATTCCAGCCCAAAATACCACCTACACTTAATGGTTTATTTGTACCATAACCACCACCGTTCATAGCAGATACTGTATTTATAAATGCACCTGTACTTTCATTATAAAGAACATCATAATATCCTTTACCTACAACATTAAGATTGATAACTTTACAATCTTCATAAACTACAACATCTCCGCTTTGAGTTTCGCCAACTATACCACCTATAGATATTCTATCATACGATTCATTGCTGTTTAAAAATTTCTTACTCCAGTGACACAAAGAAACATTCATATTAACATCTTCAACTTTTAAATTTTTTCTCAAGAATGTTGATTCGTTAGTATTTTTGTTATGTTCAATACCGATTATTCCACCAATATATGCTTTTGCAGCCTTAATATCAATGTTAGAGTTTTTAACAGTAACATTGTAAATTGATGTACAAGAACTAATTGAACCTGCAGCAAATGAAGGATCATATTCAGCCCTTGCAAATACTGTACCATAGTAAGTATATCTTGAATTATCATCAGATAACATCAATGCACGCATATCAAATTTAACATTTACATTATCAAATGTTACATCATGAATTTCTGCACTTGCGATATATCCAAAGAAACCAAGATGTACACATTGATTTGGAGTGTTAGGGGTAACTGTTTTTGTTTCACCATTAACTTCAAGAGTGTAAACAACGGATTGTTCAGTAAGTTTAAAGTTGCTAATAGTATGACCATTACCATTAAATTCACTAACAAAATAATCTTGTCCAAAATTTACGCCAATAGTTTTCCATACTTTACCTTCACAATCAATATCGTTAAGTAGTAAATATCTTAAATTTACACGTTCTTCAATTGATTTTGTGAATAGGTCTTTATTCATATTTTCTAAATCTTCGTAAGTTCTGATTTCTACTGTTTTTCTTTCAATAGTTATTGTTCTTACTACAGAAATAGGTTCATGGTTTTCATCTGATAAAGTAATTTTAATGTGTACTTTATCGCCATAGTTAGTAAGTTTGTTGCTTAATGACTTACTGCTTTCCTTAACAGTACCATCTGCATTAAGTTCGTTGTAGAACTCTGTAGTAACTGTACCATTAGGAGTAGTGCTATTAACACTGATAGTATATTCTTTATTGATAGATTCAAGATATAAAGTACCATCGCCATTGTCTTTAGCCATTACTGTTTTTTCTTGGTTGTCATCATCTAGATAAGTAGCACGTAAAGTAACATCTAGATTAGGATATACAGCCTTGTTAATAGTTAATGTAGCGGTTTTGTCTTCTATAGGATTATGTTTAGCATCGCCTGTAAACTTAACTACTACATAATACTTACCAGCATCTACTGGTGAAGTAACTTCTGTCTCGTATGTTGCATCACTATAATACTTATAGTCTGCTGTTACACCATTAGGTAATTCGCCTTTAAGTTCGATGGTGTGAGCATTGCCATCATAAGTAAAGGTAGCATCAGACAAAGATATATTGGACATATCATAGTCTTTTTTACCACAAGCACCTAGCAGTACTACTGAAAGCATACACAATACAAAAGCCGAAACATAGTACATAAAGTGTTTTTTCATTTTGTTTTAATCTCCCTTTTTTATTTTCAAAATATTTAAAGTTTTTCTCACTTTATACTAAAATTATACCCAATTATTAATAGTGTTTTTAACGATTTGGTTAAATAGTTATAAAGTCGTAAAATAGTGGATTTTGAATAATTTTGTCTAATAAATAGTTACTAGAAACCCCACATAAAACCTTCTAATATTATAGTGTGTAATTATAGCGATTTAATGCATAAAACCGACCCCAATCATAGACATTTGTAAATCAAGTTGTTATCGTCACTCCACAATATAATCAGAAATAAGAGTTACTTCCCCGCCTGTCATTTATCAAGCGACAGTCGAACTTGGAAGCATTAGCGGACAAGCGACAAACTTGTTTGTCGTAATCTAGGCGGGATAAGTTAAATATGTGAGAGTATCAACCTTACGTTTTGGGATTCCAACGTCTTCGCCGTTGCCCTACGGGTTCGACTCCGTTACACTTCGCTCAGAATGACAAGTATAGAGTGTACGTTAGAAATAAAAATAGTATAAACTGCACATTTTGGGATTCCAACGTCTTCGCCGTTGCCCTGCGGGTTCGACTCCGCTTACGCTACGTTTTAGAACTGACAAGTATAAGGTGAATATATAGATAACAAAAAGGTACTAGAATTAACTAGTACCTTATTTATATTTAATTTATTAGTTTAATCTACTATACGAGTAATTATATTATCATAGAATTGTTCGTCTGAAATAGCATTCCAGTCGAATCGACTTGGGCATATACCCATAACATCTTTCCAAGTACTTACATTGCCAGCATCTTTTCCATAAGTTATACCATTCATTGCCCAACCTATTTCTTTAAGATAACCATCGATAAATTCTTCTTGAGTGTGTTGGGTATCGACATACTTATATACGTCATAAGCAGGTTTTTGCACTTCCATATTGTATGTATACAATCCAAAGTATGCACTTTCGCCTGGGTTGTCAATAAGTCTATAATATATAAGTGCTTTTATACAACTTAAGTTGGCACATTTATAATATATATAAGTTATTCCTGCGGCTTGTTGTCTACGTTGAAGATCTAGAGTTTCTTGTGCAATAGGAGATGATGAAGATACACCACCTTCAGTAATGTAAACATCTCTTACATTACCAAAATATCTTTTTGCACTCTGCTCTAAATATAATTGTAATATCTCTAGATTAGTCCATGTTAGTGCAAAAGAAGTAAGTGATCCATTAACACTACCACCAGCAACGTCATCATACCAGAAGTTAGGCACTGTTAAGTTACGTCCATATGGATGAGCAGCAATACCCCAGTTATAGTTGCCTTCTTTTAGTGTCTTTGAACATAATAAATCTAATATTTCTTTTACGCTATAATCTCCGCCCTTACCAGCCCAATAGTGTGAGATTGAAACAAGAACGGTAGTTTCTTTACAATATTTTTTAAGTGCTATATTGGCTATACGCATTTGACGTTCGTATTCTTCGACATAATCGTTAAGTGATAATGCAGATTGAGTAGGCGAAACAATATTGTTCCAAGAACCAGACAAGTCTATTTCATTACCGATAACATAAGTCTGAACTCTACCATATTTAAAGTTGGCTGTTTCGGTACAATATCTTTTACCTAAAAATTCCATAAATGCAGCCCAATAGCCTGCACCATATTCATTGGCGGTGTTAAGTTGGACATATTTTGATTTAGCAACACTAGCAGTTGCTGGATATGTCAAAAAGTATGGTTGAATATACTTATCTGCCACATTGTGCATAAGCATAATGATAGTCATACGGACATTCTCGCTAGTATAAGTCTTAATCAAAGAATCATAATATGGAAGATAACTACTATTATCTGTCCTAAAGTAATATTTTTTACCATTATAAATAATACTTTCTGCTTTTTCTGTAGTAACATCATTACCACTAGCATCTAGTCTATGTATATACAATTGTCCATTAATTTTTTCTTCCCTATAGTTAATAGGTGTAATCAATCCAGTAGATTCATTATACAATTCGTTAGGGACAATCATATTATCTATTAAGAAATTAATTTCGGTGTAACTACAACCCAAATCTGCTACTCTGTCAGTGTATCTATCATCACACATTAAACCTTTTAAGTTGGTAGGTTGAGTAGGGTCTGCGTCTTTACTAATAGGTTCGATATCAGTGCAATACAATGGTCCTGCCATAATATCGCCCGCATCGTCCAAGACATAGTATTTTTTATATACACCATCGTTGCCGTCAATGTCATATCTATCCAAAGTAATAACATTATCTTCGCCACCTTCAATAACTGTAACTTCTTGTGGGTCAAACACTATATCATCAGACAAACCAGTATTTTCTTCCCCATAAAGATATTGATAAGGATTAAGTGAAACAAGGTTGGCTTTTGTACCTACATCTCCTACACCACTTACTTTAATAGTTATAGAATTTAAAGACGATGTGATATTAAAATCATAATCAGGTTGAGATTCACCATTATCATCTTCGTCATAACCACTATCAATATCAAAGTCAATAGGGTTAAAAGTACAACCAGCAAACACAAAAGAAAAAGACAACAATACAATCAATATTAAACTTATATGCTTAAGTTTTTCTCTCACGTTATAATTCGTGCCTACAATTACTAGGCACACACTCCTAATATTAATACATATATTATATATAATATATGAAAATTTATCATTTGATACTATAAAATGCTAAAATTTGCCAATATTTTTAGATATTTTACTAAAAAAATCAAACTTGTATTGATATAAATTATATTCTATTAAAAACCTAATATATTTTTCGCAAAATGAAGTAAAATAATCATATAAGTGTGAGGAAAAATATGCTAGAGTTAATCAATGTATCAAAGATATACAAAACAAAAAGTGAAGATGTTCACGCCTTAAATAAAGTTAATTTATACTTCCCTAACAAGGGACTTGTTTTTGTTACAGGTAAAAGTGGAAGTGGTAAAACCACCCTACTTAATGTTATAGGTGGTTTAGATGATTTTAGCGAAGGCGAAATTATAATCAAAGATAAAAGCACAAAAGATTTTACCAAAGCAGATTATGACAGTTATCGTAATACCTTTTTGGGTTTCGTGTTCCAAGAATACAACTTGCTAGATAATATGACTATATCCAAAAATATTAGTCTTGCTACCGAATTGCAAGGATTGAAAGACGACCCAAAACGTGTAGAAGAAATATTAAAAGAAGTAGACCTAGTAGACGTAGGCGATCGTAAGCCACAAGAATTGTCTGGTGGACAACGACAAAGAGTGGCTATAGCAAGAGCGATTATCAAAAACCCTGACATTATACTAGCGGACGAACCTACTGGAGCACTAGATACCGCCAATGGTATACAAGTTATTAATCTACTTAAAAAATTGTCAAAGACAAAACTGGTTATTGTAGTATCGCACAACCTAGAACTTGCTAATCAATATGCAGACCGTATTATTGAACTTGAAGATGGTAATGTAAAAAGCGATATTACTATAGACATAGAAAAACGTAAGCACAGAAATGTAAAAAGCAACAAAGAAGTAGTAAGTATTAAACGTGGTGCAGACTTAAAAGAAAAAGACCTTTTAGAAATAAAAGATGCAGTTAAAAAAGGTAAATCTATACAAGTAATAGATAACATCAACATTATAAAAAAGAAGACAAAAGTTGATAGAGACAATATAGATTATAAGACCCATCCATTTATAAAAACCAAGATGAAATTTTGGGATACAATCAAATTAGGACTGGCAGCATTTAAAGGAAAAACAATGAGATTGGTAGTTACTATACTACTATCTGCATTAGCATTTTCCGTATTTGGTATGTTTGACGCAATGTCCATATTTGACGAAAATCGTCTTACAACCAACACTCTTAAATCTGCTATTACTCCATCAGTAACCTTAACTACTGTTGTTAAAGAAGATGGCGACTCGTATGACATTAAAGCGGGAGATTCAATCATTAACTCTTTGGCTGGTCAAACAAAATATAGTGTAAAAGGTGTATATGACTCTTACTTCGTAGGCAAAAACCCTACTCCTAGAGAAATGAGTAACAACACAAAAGACTACAATATAAGTAAATATTATTATTACAAAAATTTAAAAGGTGTAGTTGAATTTACACAAGAAGATGTTAACAATTATCACTTTAAAGTAACATATGGACGTATGCCCGATGCTTATGACGAAATAGCAATTCCAGAATATTATGCTTACTGTATGCTTAACTGGAATTATATTAATAGTGAACTGGTAACTCCTACTAAATTAAGTGAAATAGTTAATGAAGAAAATCCTTTAACTTTAACACTTGGTAGTACAGCAAGTAGAGCCACATATAAAATCGTAGGTATAGTAAAAACCCATGATATTGACAAAAAGTTTAATGTTTTGTACAAGAACTATGAATCTAATAGCACTTTATTGCAAAATGAATATTTAAATTACATTAACAACGGATATTTCTTATATGGATTCGTTAAACCCGGATTTATTAATTATTGTATCAAACAATACAATACGCTTACCGAATACAAGAGTGGTTTCGGATACAAAATTGGTGGATTAAGCAACACCTTTACACAGTTCCACAATTTCAATGATTTAACCAATTTAACTGAAAATTATGTATTCTTTAATAATAGTAAGACCAAACTAGAAACTAACGAACTTATGTTGGACGTATCGTTATTCGACAAAATTTATTCACAAGAAATTGATGAATTAAAACAAATCGCAAGCAACACATCAGAATTTAGCGGATACTCTGAAGAAATAGATTATGACTTTGCACAGATAAAAAATAAAAACCGCACCGCTAAAGAAAAAATTGAATACTTAAATCATGCAATCGGATTGCTTACAGAAATTCAAGACAAAATAGATCAAGTAAATAACGTTACTAGAAAACAAAGTATATTTATAAAAGATGTAAAAATTAGAAAACTAGACACTTCAAAATCAGTTGCTAAAGAAATCAAAATTCCAGATGGCAACTTTAAAGTAGTAGGTTTCTACACTGGCAGTACAATTTCGGCTAGTAAAAGTGCCGTAATGACTATATCAAGTATGCAAAATATAGCCATCAACATACAACAAGGCAATTATTCAAGTATACTAGCAACCAATCTTGGCAATGGCAAAATCAATGTTCTTTCTAGCATATTTATGAAAGATTCTGGAGTAACCTACTCTTGTCAAAACAACACTATCGCTATGATTAAAATCAATAAAGATTTCTTCCAAAAATTATCTTATTTATTCTTAATCATATCTGCCCTATTCGCACTATTTAGTATAGCAATGTTTGCCAACTTCATTAGTGTAAGTATACGTAACAAATACAACGAAATAGGTATCCTACGTGCCCTAGGTGCTAGAAGTGTAGAGATATTAAAAATGTTTGTAGTAGAAAGTGTTACACTTGCATTAATCAATGCTGTAGTTGCTTCAATTATTGGCGCATTTGGCTGTGTATTTATTAATTTCTTCTTATCTAAATATTTGAATTTCTATATTCCTATAGCATTATTCGGTATACGACAAGTATTAGTAATATTTGGATTAAGTCTACTAGTTGCAGTTATTTCTGCTAGTCGTCCAATAATTAAGATATCGAAGAAAAAACCAGTAGAAATTATTTCTAGATCATTATAATAAAGAAAAGTATAGTATTAAATGTACTATACTTTTTTATTTATAATTATAATAACGTCATAATTAATCACTACTATACTAAATCTTACTCCCCTACATTCTAGCCAGACATCAGATATTGACACCCACACATAAATGTGTTATTATTAAATTAGTTATGGCAATAATAACAATATACCGCACACAAATTAATCATTACTTACAAAAATATATTTAATGCAATAGTTTATTATGTCAAGTTGTCTAATCCCCGCCTGTCATTATGAGCAAAGTCAAACTTGGAAGCATTAGCGAACAAGCGACAAACTTGTTTGTCGTAATCTAGGCGGGGTTTAAATATGTGAGAATATTTACTTTGCGTTTTAGGATTCCGAAAGGTGCAAGCACACTTTCGATTTGACTAACATCAAATTTCGACTACACTGCGTTTCGCTCAGAATGACATATATAAAGTGTGCGTTAAAAAATGAAAATAGTATAAACTGCACATTTTGGGATTCCAACAACTAATGTTGTTGCCCTACGGGTTCGACTCCGTTAGACTTCGCTCAGAATGACACACATAAATGTGTACGTTATGTAATTATTCGTGGTATATGCTTTATGTGTTATTATTAAATTAGTTATGGAAGGTAAATTATGACAAAAAGCGAACTTATTAAAAAATTAGAATTTATGGTAAAACAAATTGGAGTATTTCAAGCAACACTTACTGCTAAATATCCAAAACAAGCCAACGATATGCAAATAACCAATTTTATAAATTCTTCACAATTCGTAAAAAGTGATTTTGTAACAAGAATTGAACAATTGAAAAAGCATGATGGGGAAAATATTTCAAGTATATATTCAGAATTTTTATTAAAAAATATTGATACTAATTTTAAGGCAGTCGAACTACATTTTAAAACATTAATGAATGATAATGTTATTAAATACCAACCAAGTGACCCAAATAAAACTAAATTAAGATAGTATTTAAAGAGAAATATATTATAAAAAGCAAAAAGTATGATTTACTTTTTGCTTTTTGTTTAGGATTAATATATTATTGTAATGAAAGGAATAATAATGAAAAACAAATTATTTATTATCATATTATCGCTAATTATATTAATATGCCCTACTTTTTTATTAACCGCATGTAAACATAACGAAAGTTATACACCTGTAGTTATTATGGCTGGACAATCTAACATGGCTGGATGTACCCAAATCAAATATGTATCAAGTCAATATATAGGAGAAGATAGAGCCAATAATATCAGTACTACCAATGAATATGTGCTAATTAGTGACAAAAACAATAACAATAATAAGTTTGATGGGGTTAACTTAAATTTTGGTAGCGACCAATACAGTTTTGGTCCTGAAGTCGGTATAGCAGAAACCTTATCTAAAAAATTTAATAACAAAACGAATAAAAAAATATATCTTATTAAATACGCAATTGGCGGAACTGATTTATATCATGATTGGCAAAGTCCAACCATGACAAATACCGAACAAGGCGGTTACCTTTTTAGTCAATTAACTGAATATGTTGACACAATGTTTAATCAGTTAAATGATGAAGGCTTAAATCCAAAGTTAGTAGCAATATTATGGATGCAAGGTGAAAATGATGCAATGACCGAAATTAAAGCCAAAGACTATGGCAATAATTTAAAAATGTTTGTTAATGATTTAAGAATAAAATACAACAAATACGCAACCACTAAAAAACTAAACTTTATAGATGCTTATATAAATTCACACTTTGAATATCACGATATAGTAAATAGTGAAAAAAAGAAATTTGCTAAACTATCTAAATATAATTATTGTCTTAACACACTAGCACCAAACCTTGTTATAGATGGCGTAAATGGATTAACAACAACATTAGAAGATAGTTATGCAATAGGTCCAATAGACCCTAATCATTATGACTCATTAAGCATGCTAAAACTAGGAAATATGATGGGCGAACAATTATTAAAACTAATAAAATAACAATATTTTATTATTAAATATGGAGAATTAATACTTTATTATAAAGTTTTTATTCTCTTTTTTTATTAATTAAAGTTAATAAATTGACTTTAAAATTTTTACGTGATATATTTTTAATAACATTAAAGGAGTTATTATGCCCACACGCAGCAGTAGAAAGATATTAAAAAAGTTAAAGAAAAATAGTGCCGTAAAAGAAGCAAGGGATTTAGATTATAACAAAGATGGTTCGGTACAAATAACAGTAGGATTAAAAGAATCAGACGATTTTTATAGTCCATATTCTTACTTAACTTATGAATTTATGAATCCAGAAGTTAGAAATTATATAGAAATGTACGAATCCAATATACCTATAGACGAAAATGTTACTATAGATATTTATACCGAGACACCTACCACACAAGAAGATAAAAAACGCATTAGAAGAACTGTAAAAAGACATTATGCAGAAGAAATAATACCTACAGAAAAGAAATACAAACGTCAAACTATTAAAGCAATAGTATTTTCAGTAATTGGTCTAGCATTATTATTGGCAGAAGCAATAATATATAGTTTCTTTGTTAATATGTATCTTGACACAATAATTGCTGTTATTGGCTGGTTATTTCTATGGGACGGCTTTGAAATATTATTATATGACAGATCAGATTTAAAGAGAAAATTGATACGACAGTATAGGCTACTTAATGCAAAAGTTCACGTAAGAGAATATAGTCAAAAGATAAAACGTGAATATGGTCTAGACGAAGACGATGACGATGATGATGACGATTAAGTCGATATAAGTAAATTTATAAGTTATATATTAAATACAAAAAAGAGTTCATATTATTGAACTCTTTTTTTACTTGTAATTTTCTTATTATTTATAAATATCAAACAACAAAATTAACTATATAATTTATTAAATTATACAAATAATTATTTTGTTTTACCTGGTTGAGATTCCATAATTAGACCAAAACCATTGGTTAAATAAACATTAAGATAATTAGCATCAGCAAAGTTAGTTGCATTAGTAGCATATATTTTATTATCTTTATTTATCTCTGTTTGACTAGTTAAATTTGCACCACCAAGTTGTAATGATTCACCATTCTTATCACTACAAATACGAGCGGTTTCAACTAAACTTGCCACATCTGCTCCAGACTGTTTTGCATATTCTTGAGCATAGCCTAATTGTGTTAAGTGTGTCAAAGCAGGTTTTTGTGTATATGCATATCTACCAAGAGTAGCACTATAGTCTCCATTTAAATCATAAGGATAATAATCACTACCATCTGCTAATTTACCAGTAGTAGTATATGCAGTATAATCTGCTCTATCTTTAAATATACTTACACTACCACGTGTAAATATTGCTTGTTCGGCGAATTCTTTAGCACCCCATTTCATAAGTACGGACATATTGAAGGCCGCTGACATATCACCAATATTACCTAGATATGGTTTATTAAATTGAGTATAAACCACATTAGGGGTTCTAATCATAGATACAGCAGATTGTGCACCAAATGTCGCAAACCAAGGTTCTGTACCTACAACATACGAAGTAACATTACTATTAATCATAACAATATTGCTTGGCAATCCACCTTCGCCAGTTTTTGGATTATAGTCAAAACTCCATTCGTTATTTTTACCATCGCCGGTAACGTGGTCAGCAATAATTGCTGGTCCACCGCAACCTACATAATCACTATTTTCAATAGTAACAAGTGGAGAACCCCAAATATACATAAGTGAACTATAAGAATTGTAACCCTTACTATCTTTAATTAAATGACTACAGTTAAGGTCTTTATTACCATCATTTAAGATATATTTTTGTAATCTTTCTTCTTTTGTTTCACTACCAATTAATGTGTAGTTAGGATAATATTGATTTAGATATTCGTCTACATTGGTAGGTAGAGTACGGTTATAACCATATTCAGTAAACCAACCGATAAAGAAATCTTTCATAATTGTATTGTGAACATCAAGATTTACGTTCCATGCTTTAGCAAGTAAGATACCACCAGATTCTAATGGGTTGTTTGAACGAGCACCATTACCAATAAATCTAGTATCCATAAATCTCATATTAGCAGTATTAACTGCCTTATCACTATCAACTTTAACCCTTGTGCCATCAACTTCTTTAGTGCCCAATGCTCTAAATAATGGAGTATGCATTGTGATATAACCACTTACTCTAGTCCCTTCTTCACCATCTGTTGGTTCTTTAGCCCATGGTTTATTGTCTTCGTCTCCATACCATATACCATTATCATCTCTGTCAATAACACTTCTTGAAAGTCCTTTTTGAGTTATCTTACCAGTAGCGTCTTTTTGGTCTGTAACATCTATAGAATAATAGTTACCATATATAGTCATATCTTCATTATCTTTTAGACGTCTAATATAGATACCATATTCATTACTAGAATTGTCAATTAAACTTCCAACAATTGGTTGGTTAGTTTTCTTTTTCCAAGCATCTTCTTTGGCTTCAACTTGTGATTTTGACCAGAAGTTACGTGCAGGTACTACACTATCATTAACGTAAATATTATCTTGTAATACTAAAGACTTAATACTACTTGAATCAATATCTGCTAGTCCCCAAGCAGTCTTAAGTTGAGTCCAAGAATCATCAATATTAGTATTATCATATAGTGATAGGTCTCTTGCTGAATAACAGTTCCAACCATCAACTACATCTACTACTAATGTAAAAGTTAAATCTGTCTTCTTTGCATTGGTTATAGTAACAGTAATCTTAAATGTTTTTCCTACTGCACCTTGTGCAAAGTCAATACTTGTATTATTAACTTTATCGATATATGTAGAATATACATCATCGCCAATAGCACTAAATTCAGTGCCATTTTTGATAAGTACATCTACTTTTGTTTTTAATAGATTATTATCGAATAGTCCTGGTTCGTCATTTACAATACCATAGGCTTTCATACGGAAATCAAACGCATTATCATCACCTGCTTTAATATTGTTAACAACATTATCAGTAGAATTGGTAATTACGAATTGAGTTTCTTGATTAGATTTACCAGCACTAGAGTTATTGGTAAAATCTGTTAATAATTGACTTGATACATTCATAACATTGTATTTTGTAGTATCATCTTGTGTTGTTCTGTCTTTTACTTCAAATTTGTATGTAAATTCAAAGTCGTTGTATTTAACAACTAATTCTTTTTCACCGATAGTGCTAAAATCTATATCCTTTGTATTAAAAGTAAGGTCTTTAGCATCTACATAAGTGGTTTTGTTATTGCTCCACTTAACTACGGCTACGGCTTCACTTGTGTCAAATTCGTCATTAATATATATTGAACTTGGCAAAGTACCGTCTTTTATGCTTGCACTTTTGATAGTGGCTTTACCACAAGCAACAAGTAAAATACTTGAGAATAGAACCATAAGCATAAGGCTAGCATATTTCCCTAATCTTTTCATTTTTTTCTCCTTTTCTATATTTGTATATTAAGTGATTATTATCACATTATACCATTAATTGTTATCTAAATTTACACACCATATAAGTAAGGTTGTGCTTCTTTCTTTACCATCTGTAGCCTTAATTTTGACTTCCAATATGGTCTCATCTTTAAAGAATATTAATCCATTTTCTCTACCCTTTTCGTCTTTGTAAAATACAACATCTTTATTGGTCGTATCATATACAAATTCGACATCTTTAGTAGTAGCATTATCTGGATATACTCTATATTTTAATTGCAATTTTGCCACATAATTTACTCCGTCATAATGTACCTTTTCTGTACTATTAGAGTAAGTGACTTTGATTATTTTTTTATCGTTTTTATCAGTTACTGTTGAAAATTCGTCAGTAACATTAATGCATTCTACAGCCGATACATTAACTATTTCATTATATACTTTTGCATTAAGTCCAAAAAAGTTAATTATAGGAATAGAAGCAATAAATACAATCAGTATCAATATTAATGTCGATTTCTTCATATTACTTCTCCTTATAGAATACCTTAATTTTCATTACGTAGAAATACAATCTTACAAAGAAGAATATTATACCTACAATCATGGCTTTTATCCAGAATTTAGTTACACCTTCACTGATTAACAAGAATGTTAATACTGCCAATATTGCTGATATAAGCAAAGCATAAACTGTAGATTTTATCTCATTGGGATTGTAAGTGTGTGTACCGGTCTCGGCATATTGTGCTATCTGTGGATTCATAATATCAAGTTCGGCAGACCACATCAAATGCCCTAGATATAACCCTTCCATACAGAAGAATAACATTACTGGATTAATAAATGTGCTTGCTTGTTCCTTTAGTACTACAACTGTAACTATAAGAGATATAGTCATAACAACGGCATTAGGTATTAATCTTACAACTAAAGAATTAAAGTATGGTTTTGGATTAGTTTTATTAAGATAAGCACTATTACCATCTCGACTATATACACTTGCCATAGTAACACTAGAAGAAAGTAATATAAGCATAATAACCAAAATGTTAAACATTATGGTCATATATGCTCCCTGCAAACGTACGTCCATAGCATTGTATATCCTGTTAAGCAATAATACGGATATAGGCATACCAATTGCAGTACCTAGTAGCACAAACAAACTAGATGGTGTCCTTACATATCTTAAAATCTCATTATGTAAAGCCGATATAAATGCCCAGTGTCTTTTATTACGTTTAGGACGAGCATTAAAGTTACGTTTATATTCAAATGGTGAACTAGCAAAGTGGAAGAATAATGGACGTACTGCAAAATAACATAACAATATCAAGAATGCTATAACCAATAATACTCCTAATAGACATAACCATTGACGTCCATATAGCATAGTGTGAGTAACACCATATCTATTGCCTATAACTGCTTCCAAAACCCAAGCAAATGGTATAAAAATCTTATAGAAATTGTTAATAAAATCTTGAATTTCCCAGTATGTTGTACCCCAACTTTCAATAAGGTTGAAGTTGGTAGGGATTAAATTAATAAGTGCTACAATACCCCATACCATCACTCCTATAAATATAACTGTAATGATGTATAATACTACTTTAATATTTTTAAGTAACATACTAATAAGCATAGCCGGTATTGATAGTATAGCACCAACCATAACTGATAGCCCTGTAAGCCATACAATGGCAAGTATAGCCCACACAAAGTATCCTACAGAATACCCGTTAACCATACCGAAACCAATAAGCAATGGCAACATATAGAAAATATTACGTACAAATTCATAAATATAATAAACTATAAGTTTTGAAAAGAATATATTAACTCTATTGGTAGGCATAGTAAGTAAAAACTGATTATCTTTAGCATAATACAATGATTTTACCAAGCCTACTGTACAAGTCAAAAATGACAATAAAGTCATAATTGTAAATATAATAAGCAAAAATTTATCTGGAATACCCGCAGTTAAGTCTACTAATCTTAACATAGACAAAACATTAAGTCCCACATATATCAAACCAGTAATTACTACAAATTTAATAATCGCAAATATAACTTTAAACAATATCTTACGCCAATCGGCTTTAAGATTAAAGTCTAATTTATCTTTTAGTTGCATGGCAACTAGTGGAATAAGTGTTTTCATTAGTTACCTTTTACCTTCTTATTATTTTTAACTGGTTGTGTTTCGCTATCAAGTTGGCTTTCTATTTTTGCTTTCTTTTCGCTAACTGACTCTGCAGTCATTTTTTCGTATTGTTCTGGAGAAGTTTCGTTCTCTTTTTCTTCTATCTTTTGTTCAATTTTTTGTTCTAATTTTTCATAACCATTAGGGTCGATAGTCTTAAGATAGAACTGTTCAAGTCCGCATTCTTCTTCTATCTCTTGCATGGTTTTTACTGTTAATATTTGACCTTTCTTAATAATGGCTATACGGTCACATATGCTTTCTACTACATCAATAATGTGACTACTAAAGAATACTATATTTCCTGCTTTAGCATGCGCTTTCATACATTCTTTAACTTGATAAATACTATTAGGGTCTAGTCCAGTAAGTGGTTCGTCTAGTATCCACACTTTTGGATTGTGTACAAGTGCTGACATAATAGTTATTTTTTGTTTCATACCATGGCTATATGTCCTAATAGGATTGTCTATAGCATTTTCCAACTGGAACAATTTAATATATTTATCAAGTGCTTTATTACGGTCTGCAGTACTTACATCATATAAGTCTGCTATATAATTGATATATTCTCTGCCAGTAAGTTTTTCATATAATGCATAGTGGTCTGGCACAAAACCAATGTTAAGTTTTGACATAACAGGCTCTTTATCTACATCATAGCCACATACTTTGATACTGCCAGATGTGATAGGTTGAATACCTACGATACTTTTTATAATAGTACTTTTACCTGCACCGTTGTGTCCCAAGAATCCAAATATTTCGCCACCATTAACTTCTAAATTAGCATCTTTAACAGCAAAGTTTTTGCTTGTGCCATAACGTTTTGAGAAGTTAATAAGTTCTAGTTTGACTTTTGAATCTTCTTTCATTTGTGTTTTACTCCTTTCTATTTTTGCTATCTCCAAGGCTAATCTATCTATATTAATCTTCCTATTACGTTCAATAATAGTTTTAAGTGTGTCTGCAAAGTCATAGAATTGTTCGTACAAGAACCACATTCCGAATCCTAATGCTACATAAGTCAAGAAGAAACATAGTTGATACAATGGATAGAAAGTAAATGTTAAATTTTTAATATTGAATGTCCAAATGTGATTGTTGAATAGATTTTCCGCCCACGTACCCAACTTATCTGCGATAAAGTCACTATTAATGAAGAAGAAGTCAACTTCGCCATAGTTACTAAACCAAGCATTAAGTACTAGCACTAATGCAAAATAAATACCAAAACCAATCATCGAATACTTAAACTGTTTTATCTTTGGTCTAGCATAAACCTTTAATGCAACCATAAGTAGTGGCATAAAGAATGCTATATAGTGATTGATATAGAATGTTACTACACGTTCACATATAATATTGGACTCGGCACTGTAATTAGGCATAGCCATAGCCAAAAATGCACCCAGTACATTAATAAAATATGTAAAGTAGAATAGTTTGTCCCACTTAAATATTAAGCATAATGGAACGATGTACATAGCAGTGTTACATAAGTGTATAGGCCAACTTGTAATATGTGTAAAACTTTCAAATCGATGTCCTACACTAAATGATATAAGTGTACCTAATGCAACGTATAAGAGAATACCCCTTACTGTCTCACTATCTTTTTTATGTAGTATGATATACATAATTACTGGAATAACAAGTGACATATATAATATGATACGATGTGCTTGTTTTAAAGACTTGATTTCTGCTGTGTAGTTGGCATAACCAAACAAGGCTTGTAACATATAACCCGGCATAGTTGCAAGCAACATACCGATAATATATGCGAATGCCCACAAATCTTTTTTAGCAACTTTAAAGTAGTCATTATCTAAAAATACTACTGCACTATATCCAGTAACTAGACCTATCTCTAATCCTAATAATAATGTACGTATATTAAATCCTGCATAAGCGCTAGTACCTACAATACCTATAGTTAAGTTAGTTACTAATCCCATACTTATTAAGCCCACTATTAAGCAATAATACTTAACTACTGCTGTATATCTAGACGACTTAAAGAATGGATACAATATAACTGCCAAAACCGCTGATAGTAGAATCCAATTAAATATAAGACTTACTACTGTCGCAGAAGCACTAGAGAATGGTGAATTAGTTAATTTGAAAACATCTTGAATTGCATCATCGCCCAGCATAAATCTAAATAGAAATATTGTACCTAGTACTAATGAAGCAATCTTATATGTTAATGTGTTAAATTTGATATTTTTGTATTTAAGTATATAGTAAGTAGCGACAATGCCCACAGTTACTAATACCATACAAAGTATTTGAGCAATTTTCATGTTGATATTACCTAAACTTGTCCTTTGTGTTTTTTATATTTACCCCTAAATGTTTCTAAAGATTTAACCTTAAAAATTGTTTAACTATATAGTTAAAATAATATATTTATAAATATTATAACCTTATAAAATATATATTCTGTTTGAATAGCCTAACAACAAAATGTAAACTAAAAACATATGACATAATAATTATATAAATTTTCAATTAATAATTGAGTCACAACTTTATATAACTGATTGGTCAAAAAATATTTTGTTGTTAATAAAAATATCTAATCCCTAATTAATTTTCCGTATAAAAAAGACAACAAAGCACTTAAACTATGTTTAAGATATTTTGTGCATTATTAAAGATATTAAAATAGCAAAATATTATTAAATAACTTGCTATAATTATCCTATAACACTTAACGAGCGAGATAACACACAAAAAATCCGTCACAAAGTATGCCGAATTGTTGTCACAAAAAAGACTATGTACTTACCCCTAACTACATAATCTTTATATTAAGTTTTTAACAAAGAAATTTAGAATTAATAATATAAACTGCACCAAAGTTGGCAGTATCGTTACTTGTAGTATCGTATTTATATTTTTGTTTAGGTTTCTTTACACGAGCAACTGTTTTAACAAAGAATATAAACACTATAGGCAATACTATAACAGTAATTAAAATTTTGAAAATAATAAACAAGAAATTGGCGAATTGTAAAGAATCAAGTAATGACTTGATAGGCAAGCCAATCTCCATAATAATCCTATTGGTATCTTTAACACCCATAATATCTAGAGTGCTACGAAGTTCGTTAATCAAGCCATTGTCTAGACAGCAATAAAGAACAACAGTTAGTAGTGCTAACTGCATAAGAAACTTTACGCTTTTCTTATTGAAATATGACTTAAATACATCGTTAGAAGTAAGTCTTTCACTAGACAAAGCCTGCATATAACTCCCCATTCTTATATTTCTACTAATAAAATACCACATTAAATTATAATTTTCAACTAAAAAATCAATTTTTAACGTCCAATTTGAATTTTTGGTGTAAATATCTAAAAAAATAAGAGTATTTTTACGATACTCCTATTTTTATTCATTAATTTATTATTCTTTATCTATTTTACTAGATAAATCTTCTAAAATTTTTAAAATCTTTTTTTGGTTATCAGAAATTTGATTTACTCTTTTATATAATTCGTCAATTAGAAACTCACTTTTTAAATTAACTTGATAATCATTTTCAGCACGTTTTCTATCTTTTGCTTCTTGTCTATTTTGGCTCATCATAATTAATGGTGCCTGAACTGCAGCAATGCATGACAAAACCAAATTAAGTAATATAAAAGGATAAGCATCAAAAGCATGGGTTGCTAAAATAATATTAACAACCATCCATATAACCATAACGGCAATAAAACTAAATATAAATGCCCAACTACCCGCAAACTTTGCAACAGCATCAGCAGCACGTTGTCCAAAAGACGGCTTTTCTTCTTCACCTACGTTCTCTGTAATATTTGTATTTAACAATTCAGAAACCAGTTCATCATCTGTTAATTCTTGTTCAGTATTAAGTAATATTTCCTTAATTAATTTATTTCTATTCTTTTGTGATTTCATAAGATTTTCCTTTAATTACTTAACATTTAAATCTTTAATGCAACGTCCCAAGCACGCCATACAACTGTACGCAAATTGCCTACTTTGTAAGCATCGCCGACAATATGAGTATGTTTGGATTCTTCAACTAGTGGATTTGGTTTATAACCAACAGCCATAATTACAGAATCTACATTAATTTCGTGTTCCTTACCTTCTTTATCAGTAATAACAATACTATTATCTTTAATTTCTTTACATTTAGATTCAAGATGTACTTCTACATTATTAGTCTTAAAGAAATCTCTTAAATAAGAACTATTGGCCAAACACAAGCCATTAGAAACCATAAGGTCATTAAGAGTTTCTACAATAATAGGTGTTTTGCCTTTTAGATATAAGTCATAAGCAACTTCACAACCTGTTAATCCGCCACCAATAACGGCTACAGTATTACCTACAGGTTTTTCGCCTAGCAAGTATTCACATGCTTCAACCGATTTTTCTACACCAGTAATTGGTATATGTCTTGGTTTACTACCTGTTGCGATTACGATTTCGTCAGCATCTATACTACTTAAATCTTTAACTTCTGTGTTATATTTAACTTCAATATTAAGTTTGGCTATTTGTCTACGATACCAATCTATAAGTTCTCTATCACGTTCTTTAAATTCTGGAGCAGATGCAGCAATAAATACACCGCCCAATTTATCTGATTTTTCATAAATAGTTGCTTTATGTCCCCTTAAAGTACATACTCTAGCAACTTCCATACCACCTATACCACCGCCAATAATAGCAACACGCTTGGACACTTTGGCAGGTTTAAGGTCGTACTTACCGCCGTCCATAGTCATAGGGTTAAGAGCACATCTAGCCATATGCATAGTATCACTTAATGAGCCTGCTTGTGCCACGCCTTTATAATGTGACATAGCAAAACAAGCATTATGACAACAGATACATGGTTGTATATCTTCTAGTCTACCTTCCATAAGTTTGGTAACCCATTGTTGATCTACAAGGAATTGTCTAGCAACACCCATAGCATCTATCTTGCCATCTTTAATAGCATTGGCACTAGTAACTGGGTCCATCTTACCAGCACAAACTACTGGTATATTAACAAATTTACGTATATGGGATACTTCTTCTAGGTTACAGTTGGTAGGCATATATGCTGGTGGGTGAGCCCAATACCAAGCATCATAAGTACCATTATCTGCATTAAGCATATCATATCCTGCATCTTCAAGATATTTTGCTGCTTTTTCACTTTCTTCCATATCTCTGCCGACTTCAGTATATTCTTCGCCCGGCATAGCACCTTCACAGAAACCTTTGGTTTTGCTTACTACCGAATATCTTAATGATACTGGATAATCTTCTCCACAAGCCGATTTAATGGCTTTAACTATCTCTACTGGGAAACGATAACGATTCTCAAAACTTCCACCATATTCATCGGTACGGAAGTTGGTATATTTTGTAGTAAATTGGTCAATCAAATAACCTTCATGCACTGCATGTACTTCAACTCCATCAACACCTGCATCTTTGCACATTTTTGCTGTTTTGGCAAAAGCCTGTACCATATCTTGAATTTCTTTATGTGTTAAGGCTCTTACTTTAGTATCTTCTGCCCAACGTGAAGGCAAAACACTAGGTGAAGCACAAAGTCTAGAAACATTAAATATAGGACTAGCCAAAGCACCTAAAAACTTATTCTTTAACATAGGAACCATATTAGTAGGCACAGAGAATGCTCTACCAAATCCAGCGGTTAACTGAATAAATAATTTTGCTCCATACTTATGTATCTCGTCCATAAAACCTTTAAGTTGTCTAAAAGCACCTTTTGCTTTATACAACCATTGACCACCTAATACGTTACGAATAGGTGCAATGCCCGGTATAATAAGACCAACATTGTTTTTAGCAAGTTCAATAAAGAAACTAGCCGCATCTTTATCAAAATGATGTGGTTCCATCCAACCAAAAATAGATGTTCCACCCATAGGACAAAGTACAATACGGTTTTTAATCTCGCAATTACCTATCTTCCAAGGTGTAAACAAAGGTTCAAACTGTTTATCCATCAATATATACTCCTTTCATTTTTCATTAATTATAATTTAATATATTTTAAAATTTAAGTCAAATATCTACGATATTAACAAAATTTTATTTCTTATTATACTAATTTAACCATTACAAATAATTAAATTTTAATCACTATTTAGTCTACGAAAAAGTAGTGTACTTTATGCATTAACAATCCCCGTAAATACCACCATCTATCTTAATAACTTGATTGTTTATAAATCTTGCATTATCGCTAGCCAAAAACTTAACTAAATGTGCCACATCAAGTTCAGTACCAGCACGTCCCACCATAATTTTCTCTTCTTCTTGACGTATAAATTCTTCGTCCATATCTTTTACTTCGCTTTCGGTAGCAATAAACCCCGGAGCAACTGCATTAACATTAACATATGGTGCAAACTGCACTGCCAAGTTGTGAGTTAATGATATAATGCCGGCTTTTGACACATCATAATCTACACACATAGGATAATATGTATTAATACCATTGGTAGAAGAAAGATTAATAATCTTTCCATAATGATTATCATACATAATTTCTCCGACATATTTACTTACCAAAAATGTCCCCACCACATTAACATCTAATGTCTTTTTAAAATCATCAACAGTTTTGTCTCTAAACAAACTATCAATAGACACTGCTGCATTATTAACAAGCACATCAATATGTCCGTATTTTTTAACTACTGCGTCTACCATATTTTTAACATCATTTTCATTAGAAATATCACACTGATAGGTCATAGGTTGAGTACCTAGAGCGGTTAATTGTTTACATAATTGATTAGCCCCATCTTCACTATGGCAATAGTTAAGCACTACATTATATCCTTCTTTTGCCATCTCTAAAGCAATAACACTTCCTATGCCACGTCCAGCACCAGTAACAAGTACAACTTTTCTATCCATCATAATTTCTCCTAAATACATATTAATTATAACATATTAATATTATTAACGCACTTAAATAAAATAGTAATGTGAATGAATAATAAAATAACATCATCATTTTATACAAGTCAGTGTACTATACTCACTAAAAAGATATTACCAATTTACATATAAATAATTCTCATTTAGTCTAACACTCGAAAAATTACTATTTTCATTTTTTTATATCAATAATGCATATTCTACACCACATCATAAATATATGTACATAAAAGCCATAGTTTTTAATAAAAAAAACCACAAATATTGAAGTGAACCCCGTAGGGGTCACTGAAAATAAAAAACCACTAGGAAGAGAT